>LNFM01000121.1_pt1 | contig 187136 bp, 158 predicted proteins | sample 596031 | NCBI WGS metagenome assembly LNFM01 (sample SAMN04254537, study PRJNA301005) | activated carbon metagenome | isolation source: dual media filters at the Ann Arbor, Michigan drinking water treatment plant | place: USA: Ann Arbor
AATCTCAATCTGCTCTGTTTTCGCCGCAAAGAGCTTGATGTGCAGCAGCTCTCCCCTCTCCCCTCTCTGCTTAAGTCGCTGAAAGTTGATCTTCTGATCATTAGCGGAGATCTTTCGACCACCTCGCGTGCAAAAGAGTTCCGTCTTGCTCAAGCTTTCGTCGAAAAGATACGCGCAGAAGGCATTCAAGTTGTCGTTGTGCCCGGCAACCACGATCAGTATACGAAACGCGCTTACAAAAAGCAGATATTCTACAAATACTTCGCAAGCCCGCTAAAAGAAAAAGGCCTGATGGCGCAAGAGCTTCCGAACAAATGGCGGCTCATCGCGCTCGATAGTGCCATTGCGACCTCTCTCATCTCCTCACGTGGTTATTTTTCTCCAAAACTCGAGGAAGCGCTTGTCAAACTTCTCTCTGAACTGCCAAAAAATCAGCCGATTCTTCTCGTCAACCACTTTCCGTTTTTCCAAAGCCAGGGACCAAGAAAGGCTCTCACACGTAGCGAAGCCCTCCGCGCCATTCTCTCAAATGACGCGCGTATTAAACTCTACCTCCAGGGACACTCCCACATCCATACGATTGCAGATCTTCGTCCAAGCGGCCTTCCGATCATTCTGGATAGCGGAAGTGCGACACAACGAAAAGATGGTTCTTGGCATCTTCTCGACCTAAACGAAAAGAGTTGCGTGGTTGAACCCTTCCGCTGGACCGGTTCGACAGGATGGCGCGCTCAAGAAAAAATGGAGTTCCGCTTGTGAAAAGGGAAGAGCCTTGGTACAAAGAGGGTTTGCGCTTTGGCTGCACGCAGTGTGGGCAGTGTTGCACGGGTAGCCCGGGCTACGTCTGGATCGATGAAAAAGAGATCGCAGAGATGGCTAAATTTTTGAAAATCTCCGAAGAGGAGTTTGTGAAGAGATATACACGTAGAATCGACTCTCGCCTCTCCCTTTTAGAGCACCCCAAAACATACGATTGCGTCTTCTTAAAAGAGAAAAAATGCGGCTTGTATGGCTCTCGCCCCAAGCAGTGCCGCACCTTCCCTTGGTGGCCAGAAAATCTTGCTTCAAAACAGGCGTGGGCAGAAACCGCAGAACGGTGCGAAGGGATCAATCATAAAGATGCTCCCCTCATTACTCTCGGAGAAATTGAAAGACAGCGCAAAATGACTGATGATTAGTATCAATCCAAAGATTCAAGCTTGGCTCGAGGGCCCTTACGACGAGAAGACAAAAGAGGAGATCCGCTCTCTTCTAAAAAATAATCCCAAGAAACTCGACGATGCATTTTTTGCTGATCTCGAATTTGGTACTGGTGGGCTGCGCGGGCTCATGGGAGTTGGAACGAATCGTTTCAATGTCTACACCGTCAGACAAACAACGCAAGGTCTTGCAAACTACCTTCTCAAGCAAAAAGCTCCCCTCCGCGTCGTCATCGGCTACGACTCTCGACACAACTCTCGCCTTTTTGCGGAAGAGACCGCTCGTGTGCTCGCCGGTAATGGTATCTCTGTTCTTTTATTGAAAGAGCTTCGCCCGACTCCCTATGTATCCTTTGCCGTGAGAGCGAAAAAATGCCTCTGCGGCATCATGATCACTGCCTCTCACAACCCTGCCGAGTACAACGGCTACAAGGTCTTTTGGAGCGATGGCGCTCAGGTCGTTCCGCCTCATGACACCGGCATCATGAATGAGGTAAAATCGGTTAAAGATATTCGCCAGGTAAAGCTATCGGAGTTAAATTCAAAACTGATTGAAACTGTCGATGAGGGACTCGACCAAGACTACCTAGATGCGATACGCCCTTTGGAGTTTTTCCCAGAGCAGAACCGTACACACGGTAAAAAACTGAAGATCTGCTATACCCCACTTCACGGCACCGGGCAAACCATCGTCCCTAAGGCGCTTATCGATTGGGGATTCTCTTCGATTGCCTACGTCGAAGAGCAGATCAAGCCAGATGGGAGTTTTCCAACCGTTAAATTTCCTAATCCCGAATTTAAAGAGACCCTAACCCTCGGGATCGCGCTCTTAAAGAAAAGTGGAGGAGACATCCTCATCGCTAACGACCCCGATGCAGATCGAACGGGGCTTGTCGTTACCCACAAAGGAGAGCCTGTCATTCTCAACGGCAATGAGATCGGCGCACTCTGCACACACTTCATCTGCGAAACACTCAAAAAACAGCACAAACTTCCGAAAAATGGAGCCTTTGTCACCACGATCGTCTCCACAGAACTGATCAAAGCGATTGCCAGCACTTATGGCTCTCTCTGCATTGAAGTGCTCACCGGCTTCAAATATATCGGCGAAAAGATCCACGAGTGGGAACAATCACCGAACAGCCCTCAATTTCTTTTCGGTGCGGAGGAGTCTTACGGCTATCTTCTCGGAACTGTCTCACGAGATAAGGACGCGATGATCAGCTCTTGTCTGATCTCCGAGATGGCGCTCGACGCAAAACTGCAGAACATGACACTTGTCGATCGTCTCCATGCTCTTTACAAACAGCATGGACTCTTCCGTGAGAGACAGTACTCTGCCGACTTCGCCTCTGGAAAAGAGGAGATGAAACAGGTTGAGACGATCATGGGAAATTTAAGAAAAAATCCTCCCGAACAGATCGCCGGTCAAAATGTCATCCTCGTCGAAGATTACCTCACGCGCACCCGCAAAGATCTCGTCACACAAAAAGAAACACCCCTCACCCTCCCAAAATCCAACGTCCTCCTCTTCCGCCTTGCTGATGAGAGCAAACTCATCCTTCGCCCCTCTGGTACCGAACCCAAAATCAAGCTCTACTGCAGCGTAAGATTGAAGAAATTCTCCTCAATAGAAGAGGGAATTACAACCTGCGAAAAGCAGCTCGATACACTCATCGCCAGCTTTAAGCAGATAGCAGGAATTTAGTTTCTCACAAGCTGTTGCGGATTAAATACAAGGTCCTTGATGCGGGGATAATCTTCTCGCTTGCGAATATCGCCTACAACCTCTCTTAGGTTTGTCTCATCCAAACCCTTATCCCAGTGCTCGCTGAACGAAACTTTAGGAACCCAAGCAATCCCATCGGAATCAACAAACAGATAATTGCCTTTGCGACTAGAGCCCTTTTTAAACTCCAACTTTTCTCGCAAGACAGGATCCCGTATCGTCGATGAAAGCTTTTGTTGAAAAGTCTCAAACTCCTCTTCAGAAATTTGGTAGATTTCTCGATTTTTGTACCCCAATGGCCCGATCGGCATAAATTGAAAAAACTGCCATTTGGAAATGAGAACTTTTTGCGCAATGCTCTCTGGAAGTGCATATAAGGTATCGAGATTCAATCGATGTACGACTGTGTTGATGCAAATTTTCGCATTCTTGGAGCGTAGCAATTCCAGGATCTGCATCTGCTCCTCGAAAATACCCCTCCTCATCGTACGAAATTGAGAGATCACCTCGCTATTTGGACCATCTAGAGGAATTCCGATTAAGTCGACAAGCTCTGCCAGGCGTTTTGCATCGATCTTATCAACTTTTACCCTCTTGAAAAACACCGATTGCGCCTGCTGCAAAAGGGGCGTCCCCACCGTATCCAATTTGATACAAAAGTCCCTCTCTTTGATCCCCTCCAACAGTTCCAGAATATGCGGATATGTTAACGGATCCCCCCCTCCAAGGGTGACTTTGAAGACTCCAAATGGGCGCATGTAATCTAAAAAATCCAAGATATGTGCAGGATCAAGAAACCCCTTTCCAAAATGGTTATAACAGCCAGGGCAGCTGACAAAACACCCAGCGCCGATGTTTAGATTAAGGCTGAGTTGCTCTCTCATGAAAACTGTTGCTGCAAGATCTCGCGCAGCTGGTTATCACGCGCTAAAAGATTGGTGTCGGCGAGATAGGACTTTAACCGATTATTGAACGTTAAAATCTTCTCCTTCTCCTCCGCGAATTTAAAACTATTTAAGTAACTCCTGAGCGGGAGCTGCCCAATGTGGTGCTGACGTATATCGTAGTTGTAAATGGGAAGCAGCCAGTAGTGAATGTCGTAGGCCCTACGCCGCTTCTCTTCGTAGTACATATGGATATGCTCTATTCCCAAAACCTCGCGCATCCCCCTTCTAATCTCGCGAATGATGAAAGCCGTGCGCAGATGATCCACCTCCTCCATCTCATCGAGAGACCGCTCGCACGTTTTGGGATGAACAATGTAAAATCCGGGAATCGGATAAGTAGAGTCTTGCCTCACAGTGATCCCGGCGTTCTGATAAATTGGCTTTAACCGCTCATCCAAAAGATCCTCATGCCGTTCAAGAAATTCGCCTCTAGGCATATAGGTAGAAACCAGAAAGCAGCGGTAGCCCTTGGGCTCACCCATGAAATCAAGAAAGCGAAGATCTTCCGGAGGCGCAGGAAGCTCCGAGAGATCCGCTACGTCTAGATAATCAATCATGGTTCGAAATTACGATGTTCCTCTGCATGAGCTTGAGCAGTCATGGTATCCCTTAAGAGCTTCTTGTTTTGCTCCCCCAACCATTCTCATCGTGTCTTCTTCGGATAACTCCTCATGCTCTGAGGGCAAAAGGTAGTAGTAGGTGTCCTTTTGTTTTTCTAGGAACTTCACATGCATTCCTGGAGGAACGTCTAAGCCTTCCTGCTTAAGCGTTGCCTCAGGATGGTCGATCAGACGCTTCCTAAATGCTTTATCTTTCTGTGCTTTTTTGAGCACATGAATAACTTTCTCTTTTTTCTTGTGATTCTTTTTATCCATACAGACCCCTTGTTGATCTTCCTCTACTTCGCACCCCTCCTAATTCTTGTCAATTTTTTCTTGATCGGTAATTCTGCCTATATTACCAGACATCATAAGAACGGGTGACGCATGAGAAGTCTTGAAGATTTTCTGGAGCAGTTGCTTCCACGGATTCATGATGTTTTCATCCAATCTGACGAACTGCATAAGTGGGAATTGTTTAAGCGCGCCTTCCCCTCCACTTTTTGTACCCCTGGGCTTTTTCTGGAATGTCCACTTAATGGGAAAAAGAAGTGGATCGATCTCAGCATTAAAATCGACCCTCTCTCTTCGCTCTTCCCACAATCCGTGAGCTGTTTGCGGGAAGCTTTTTCTGATAGAAACGAGTGGAAAAAGTGTCTGGATTATTTAGAAAAGACCCGCCTAAAAACTGGCTATTTTGGAATAGAGCTAGATATCGGAAGTGGGAAAGGACAGCTTCCGAGTCCCAATCTTTTTATTTGCACTGAAGATTTCCAAAAAGAAGGACTCTCTCGATTTGCACGAGGAGCTTTTCTGGCAATCAATGAGAAACAACTCTCTTCACAGATGCGTGCGAACATCGATCAATATGTGAACGTTTGCGCTTCAATGGAAGATGAAATTTTTGCCTGCGGGTTTATGCTGGCAAGATCCACCGAAGGCGTGCGCTTCCACTCCTCGATCCATTCTCCATCCAACCTCGGCGGGCTCGAAGAGCGCATCCGATTGATTGGATATTCTCCCTCTGTAAAACCTCTGATCGATCTTTTAAAAAAAATTCCCCCAATAGCCCTTCAAAAACTGGGGCTCTCCTTCGACATCGGGAACGAGATCGGACCCAAGATAGGCATCGAACGATTTGGATCTGGTGGTCAGCCCACACGAGAGGAGTGGGGTCCTCTTCTTGCCCTTCTAGTTCACGAGGGAATGGCATCACCAGAAACCGTCGAGGCGTGTTTAAACTGGGCAGGAGGTAGTCGCAAAAAGGAGAACGAGGAGACCTACTCCCTTTTTGTTCGTACAATCAGCCACATGAAGCTAACTTTCGATCCTCAAACGGGCCTAACAGCCAAAATATACCTGCGCGTCATCCACAAAGCGATTCCTTCAGCACCACTAACTCTTGATGGATAATCTAGCATCGACTAACAAAAGATCATGAAAACGATTCCAAACTTGGGCATCGGTATCGGGCTAAGAGATGTTCATGTCGAGCACATCCTAACCCATTTTCCAGAGGTCGACTGGTTTGAGATCATCAGCGAAAATTTCATGCAGAGCAAGAGGAGCCTACAAACACTTGAAAAGATTCTTGATCGGTATACTGTGGTTCAACACGGAGTATCCCTCTCCATCGGAAGCGCAGATCCACTCGACTTTACCTATCTCAAAAACTTAAAAAAACTCGCTCTAAAAACCAAAACGCCCTGGATCTCCGATCACCTGAGCTGGGGACGCCTTGCGGGCGCACATTATCACGACCTTCTTCCTCTTCCTTATACGCAAAACGTGATCGACTACGTTGCGGATCGTGCGCGCATCGTTCAAGACTATTTAGAAATTCCTTTTGCTCTTGAAAACATCTCTTCATACGCAGCATCAAAACAGAACGAGATGCCCGAATGGGAGTTTTACGCTGCGGTGATCGAAAAATCCGGCGTCCACATGATGTTAGACGTCAATAACATCTATGTCTCCTCGCGAAATCATGGATTCGATCCAAAGGAGTACTACCAGAACATCCCCTTGAATCGTGTGATTCAGATGCACCTTGCTGGCCACACAGACCTCGGAACAGTTGTAATCGATTCCCATAACTGCCCAGTTCGCAATGAGGTTTGGGATCTTTATGCAGAGATCTACGCGAAGACCGACGGTATTTCTACCCTCCTAGAATGGGATACAGACTATGTGAGCTTTGAGGAGACGCATAAAGAGGCTCTTAAGGCAAAAGAGTTTCAAAAATCATTGGCCACTCGATGAAAGAGCCCTCTCCCCCATTTGAACTTTTAAATTGGCAAACCTGGTTCATAGAGATGATCACGCATGAGCCAAAAACTTCGATGAATGAGTGCATGCAGAGTCCCACGCGCTTCCCCTCCGCAAAAACAAATGTCTTAGAATATAACCAGCTCTCCTCTTCTCAACGCATGGAGATCTACTGCAGAGATTACTGGTGCCGGCTGACCTCTATTCTCTCAGAAAATTTTCCTTTTGTGCTACGCCTGGTAAGCGAAAAAACTTTCTACTCTTCAATCGCGATTCCCTATCTAAAAATGCATCCCCATCACGACCCGTCCCTCGGACAACTCGGCGCTTCGCTTCCCCTTTGGATCGAAAAAAATTATAGAGGAGCAGAAAAAGAGTTAATTTGCGCGGCAGGGTATATCGATCATGCTTATAGGACTATTTTTTCGCTTCCTCGCCTGTCTTCTGGGGCGAAAGATTCTAGATCTCTTTACCTTCAACCATTTGTCCTACTGCTGAACACTTCAGGAGATCTTCTTCTCCTCAGGGAAAATTTACTAAAGGAAAAGCCCGCCCACTGGGAATCCAACCCGCGCCCCCGTGTTGATGATCAGCCCCACTACTTCATGCTCTTCCGCGATCCTCAAGATCTGCTCTTCACACAAGAAATTTCTCACGCCCACTTTATGCTTTTAAGCGCCTTTCAAAAGGGGCTGTCTTATGAACATACGCATCTGTTTTTCAGAAACAAATGCCACCCCTCTCTTGTCGATCTTCTCTCGATCCAAGAGACACTAGATGAATGGAACGCTTTGGAGCTTTTCACCGACGAAAAATATGAGCAGGCATAATACAATTTAAAAACCATGCCATTTCAACTCGCGCTTATTACTGGAGCAAGCTCCGGCCTTGGAAAAACTCTCGCTCACCTTCTCGCCGAGAAGAAGATTCCTCTTTTTCTTACCGCACGCGACCCCGCACGTTTGGAAAAGGTAAAAGCTGAGTTGTCGGAAAAAGTTCCCGTTTTCACCCACGAGTGTGATTTGGGCGATTGTAAAAAGCGCAAGAGTCTCATCCCGCTTATTCATCAAAAAACACCCGATCTCATCATCAATTGCGCAGGCTTTGGCCTCTATGGTCCCTGCTTAGATCACCCAACTGAAGAGTCGCTCTCCATGATTGAAGTGGATGTGAGCGCGCTTACCGAGATCACCATCGAAGCTGCTCGCGCATTAGAGGCGCAGAATAGAAAAGGGACGATTCTAAATGTCTCCTCCGCTGCCGCCTTTTTCTCCTACCCCACGTTTGCAATCTATGCAGCCACAAAAGGCTACGTGAAGCAGTTTTCTGAAGCGATGGATGTGGAAGTAAAGCCCAAAGGGATTCGGGTTCTTTGCGCATGCCCCGGACAGATCCGCACAGATTTCCGCCGACGCGCCGCGAAAGACTATCCGCAGCAAGATGAGCATCAAAGCATGTCGGTGGAGAGTTCTGCGCACAATATCTGGAAGCAGATCGAATCTGGAAAGAGTGTTTATATCTTCGATTGGCGCTATCGCATGATGGTCTTTCTCTCTCGCCTTTTTCCCAAAAAGCTAGTCCATCAAGCTCTCAAAAAGAGCATCGAAAATCGCTATTCGAAGACCTAATATAGAAAACTGTCTACTGCGTTTTACACTTTTGAGGGATATTTAATGCGGCTATGATTAGCCACGATGAGTGAGTGGGCCATCGACTTTTTGACGCGCTCAAGCTCTTCAAAGGTGAGTTGGCACTGTTGAAGTTGGCCCTCTTGGATCTTCTCCTCGACAAGGCGATCGATCATGACGGCGATGCACTCTTCGGTCACCTCTTCTAGAGAGCGAGAGGTCGCTTCAACCGTATCGGCGATCATGATGATCGCAGACTCTTTTGTTTGAGGTTTGGGTCCCGCGTAGCGGAATTTTTTCTCATCGATCTCTTGTCGATTCTCTCCAAGCTCCTCTAACTCTTTCGCGTAGAAGTAGTAGACAAGTTGTGTGCCGTGATGCTCGCGAATGACATCGATAAATTGCTGTGGAAGGCGATGTTTTCTTGCGAGTCTCTCTCCTTCTGTGACATGCGCAATGATCACCTGCGCCGATTCAACAGGCGTGAGGAGCTGGTGCATGTTAAAACCGCTCAGTTGATTCTCGAGAAAGTAGTGAGGGTTTAACAGCTTGCCTACATCATGGTAGAGAGCACTTACGCGGCAGAAAAGGCCATTGGCGCCAATCGAACGTGCGGCCGACTCAGCAAGACTTCCTACCACGAGACTATGCTGGTATGTTCCCGGTGCTTCTACACTCAATTTGCGCAGCAGTGGATGGTGAGGATCCATATACTCGACAAGCGCCATATCAGTGATCATCGGGAAGAGGGACTCGGCAACCGTGAGCAGTCCAACTGCACTTGCAGCCGTTAAGAAAAGAAAGACAAAGCTCGTTAGCAGCTCAAAGGCGACCACCTGACCCTGCATCGTGTGATCCCAGAGGTGGAAAGCTACAGAGATCGCAACGGTCGTTAAAAAAATCTTCCCACAGATCGCAAAGACTTCCCGCTTTTTGTAGAGCTTAGAACCCCAAAGAAGCGCGACGAAGGATGCAAGGATGTTAAAGATAAAAATTCTAACCTGATCCCCCCCAGTCGAAAGAGCAAACGCAACCGCAAGACCAAGAGAACCAAACAGAGCAACTTCCCATCCGATTAGAATCGACAAAAGGATAGTTGCAAAAGGGAGCACAAGGGGATAGGGAGTGAAATCGGCAAAGATCTGCCCTGCAAAAAGAAAGTACTCCTGCAATTTAAAAAAGAGAAACGAAAGAATTACAATTCCCACGATCATGGAAAGCTGTTGGACATTGGCGTAGACTTTGGGGTGACGGGTCCGGAGAAATGTAGCGGCAGCAATTGTAATAATAGACCCCATAAGACAGGTCCCCAAAAGAGAAAAGGGGTGCCAATGATCTCTCTCTTTTCCGAGAGCGCGCGTCATTGCATTGAACATCGCCACATGACGATGGGTCACCTTCTCACCTGGAGAGATGATGTGTGTTCCAGCGCGAACCCTTGTCACTTTTTCGGGGATGGCTTCTTCAATACTTTTTCTGAAGCTTCTCTCAACAATGGAATCCTCTTCCAGCTGCCAAGGCACTTCGGCAAAAAAGGAGAGAAGATAGTCTAAGCCCTCTCCCTTGAGCCCCACTTTTGTTTGCAAGTTCTCTTTGAGATGGATCCAGAAAGGTTCAGGTAACTTACCCTCTTGGGCGATCAGTGTGAGAAAGAGATCGCTCTCATCCGGCATGAGAGGTTTGACCCGATGAAGTGTCCGTGCGTCGGTATGGCGCGCTTGGGTAAGTGCCGCCTCGATCTGCTCTAACCCTCTCACGATTTTTTCGAACGAGATTTCGGGGAAAGAGCGTCGCCAATCTTCGGCCGTTTTAAGCTGATCTTCAACCTCATTGCGCCGCTTTCGAACCTCTTCCACTTGGGTGGAGTAGATAGCCCCAATATCTCTTGCAGCTTCGCGACGAAGAAGTTGTGTAGCCTCTTCGTCCATGAATTTAAAGTCGATTTGACTGGTGATGAAACGCGTGGCTGTGGTGCCAACCTCTAGGACCTGAGTGGATTCTTTACGAAAGTGGAGGAAAAAAGAGATGGCAACGAGAAATAGCAGACCGAGAAAGGCACGCCAGCCTCTACCCCCGTTCCTTCTTTTACCATCCTGATCAGAATAGCTTTCCATAACTCAATACCCCCCATACTATCACTCCCCCCTTTATTCTTCTCCCCCTCAAAATAAAATTAATTTTTAACTTCTCATGCCTTCCTGTTCCCTGAATAAAAAATAGACATGCCGGGTGACACGGCACTGCGTGTCCGTGTCCCCACTGCTCCGCAAAGTTGGAGTGCTCCCAGCACTCCAACTGGTCTCCGCAGCCCCCCTTGAGCTGCACCTGGCTTTGAAGAACATGCGCGTTACGAAGAACGCGCATTATCGCGTGCTCGGAAGCGAGGTGTGCCAAGCACTACCCCGCGACGCCTTCGGCGTTCCTGTGCCGCGATTCTTCTGTGCCATCTGCAGCCGCCGGCTGCGACAAGCACTTCCTCCCCACTCCTTCGTCGCGGGGCCCCTTCCGTGTCATGTCGCAGTACGAGGTTAGCCCCCTCAATACCGCTTTCGGACTCTTTACCTGGCACTGCGAGACGACGTGAGAAAGGGGACCCCGCGCTGAGACGTTAGTCCCGCGGGGAGACGAGCGCGCGAGTAGCCCGACGACTCAGGTCGCACAGAAAAATCACACCGCAGGAGAGCGGAGCGAGCGGGGTAGTGCTTTGCACACCTCGCCTCCGAGGACGGGATTTTTCAAAGCGAAGTGAGGCGCAAGGGGGTCGCAGGGGACGCAGACACGTAGTGCTGTGTCACCCGACATGTCTATTTATCTTCCTTTACTCTTGTTTATAAAAATGTCTAGTAGGGAGCATATCTTCATTGAAGCCAATCCCATGCAGGGCTTATATTTTTCTATATGGAAGAGAAGCAAAAATATGTCGTGATTGCACGGAAATTCAGACCTCAGACGTTCGAGGCAATTGTCGGGCAAGAGCATATCGTTACAACCCTCAAAAATGCCCTACGTTTCCGGCGTCTGGCTCATGCATACCTCTTTTGCGGGCTGCGCGGCACAGGCAAAACCACACTGGCGCGCCTTTTTGCAAAAGCGCTTAACTGCCAAAAACTTACTGAGGCTTTTGAGCCCTGCAACCAGTGCACTTCATGCGTAGAGATCAGCAGTGGGAGATCTCTTGATGTTTTGGAGATCGATGGCGCCTCCAATCGCGGCATCGATGATATTCGAGAGATCAATGAGACCGTAGGCTACGCCCCCTCTTCAGGAAAATATAAAATTTACATCATCGACGAAGTGCACATGCTCACAAAAGAGGCATTCAACGCACTTTTGAAAACCCTCGAAGAACCCCCTTCTCAAGTTAAATTTTTCTTTGCTACGACGGAACCGCATAAAGTCCCTTCTACCATCACCAGTCGCTGCCAACGCTTCGAGCTCGGCCGCATCCCAGAACAGCAGTGCGTAAGCAAGCTTTCAGCCATTGCTAAGCAGCTCAAGATAGACGTACAGGAAGAGGCTCTCTATCTGATCGCTGCTCGTTCAGAAGGCTCGCTTCGTGATGCAGAGTCCCTCCTCGATCAACTGAGCTGCTCGACGGATGGAACCTTGACAGAAGAGAAGGTTGCAGAACATTTAGGCCTGACTCCAAAAAGCTCATTTTTTGCTTTGGATGAAGCGATCGCTGCCCAAGACCACTCTTTTGCTTTTCGTCTTGCTGATCAACTCTTCAATGCGGGTCGTGATCTCGCCAGTTTTGTCGAGGGACTTCTAGATCATTTCCGCCTTCTTCTCCTGATCACGTTGCAACAAAAACTTCCCCATCTCTCTGAAAATGATCGTCAGATGTACGCGACTTCTGCAAAGAATTACACGAAAGAGCAGTGTCTCTACATCCTCGATTTTTTGATGGAACAGTGGGAGAGTTTTTCAAAGACTTCACTCAAACGCATCACCCTCGAAATGATTCTGCTCCACCTCTTGCAAAGCCGTGGGCGCGTTCCTCTTGAGGCTGTTGTTCAGCGTTTGATCGATCTGGAAAAAAGTTTAGGGATCGAAGTAAAATCTATCGAGCCTCCTGCAAAATTGCAAACCAAAGCAGAAGAACCGATCAAGCCCATCGTCCAAGAGAAAAGCGAGACCGTTTCACTTCCCTCGCCCCCGATAGTATTAGACACCCCTCCTGTTGAGAAGATCGCCGAGCCCAAAAAGCAGGAAGAAAAAAAAGTTCGTGGCACCTATCTCGATAGATTGCCAAGCGAAGTTGCATACCACGCACAGGAAGATTTAGCGAATTTTGGCTCTGCAAGACTAAGCCAAATCGAAGCGAAGCAGGCCGAACGAGAAGTTCATAGTAAAACTATGACTGACGAGGAGGATCGATTTGGCAAAGTCGCAGCCAGCCAAAATTCACTAAACCCGACGGAGCGCGGTATAGAAGAGCCAATTAAAGTCGTTCCCAAACAGGAAGAAAAAGCACCGGTTGCAGATCCTCTGCACCTTGCTAAGCTGGAAACACTTTTGCGCTTTGCAGCTGTTGAACTTGAAGGAAAATTAGGAGGAAAAAATGGGTAGTGGATTTTCAAAGATGAAAAAACAAGCGCGTCTCATGGAAGAGCAGTTTGGGAAGATGCGCGAAGAAATGAAGCAGAAATCCGTTTCAGGATCTGCAGGAAACGGTCTTGTGACATTGACATTGAATGGTGAAAAGGAACTCCAACAGATCCAGATCCGCCCCGAATGTATCGACCCTAATGACCTCGAAGGCCTACAAGATCTCATCAAAGCCGCCTTCCAAGACGCTTACAAAAAAATCGAAAGTGAAGGCTCAGCACTTCCCTCCCTCCCTTTCAGCTTTTAACAACCATTTGGAGTGCAATGACTGGTCACCGCACTCCAAAAAAACTTTCACTCAACGTTTGTGGTGAGGGCTTTTGTGACCTCGGCTGAGGTCTTCAGTTTCAATATCCTAGTTGCCAACTTTTTTGCATCGTCGAGCCTGGTTGAACGGATCACCTTTTTCACTAGGGGAATATAGCGCGGTGCGCAAGAAAATCCCTCGACTCCTAGACCGAGAAGAAGGGGGATAAAGAAGGGAGATGCAGCGATCTCTCCACAGATTGAAAAGAACCGATGGTATTTCTTTGCTTCATCTGTGGCCATTTTAATCATATGAATGATGCTTGGATGTGCGGGGAATGAGGATTCGCTCATGAGAGGACTGCTTCGGTCTACGCCTAGCGTATATTGGATTAGATCATTCGTTCCCATCGAAAGAAAATCACTCTCTTGGGCGAGAGTTCCGCTGATCATCACAGCGGACGGTGTTTCTATCATGCATCCGATAAGAGGTTCTTCTCGATATTCTAATTTAGCAATTTTAAGCTCTTCCCTTACCTCTTCGATCAATTGTTTGGATTCTCGAAGCTCTTCGATCTGGGAAATAAGAGGGAGAAGGATGCGGATATCGGCATGAAAAGAGGCTCGCAGAATAGCACGTAGTTGCGTCTTGAAGATCTCCTTGTATTTCAAAAGCAGTCTTATGCCGCGATAAGCTTCAAAATCCTTCTGAGAAAGCCCGAACTGTTGATAGTTTTTGTCGCCGCCGATGTCTAGAACGCGAATCACAACGGGGAGATCCCCTGCTCTTTCACCAAGTTCGCGATAGGCGCGATACTGCTCCTCTTCAGATTGAAAAAGAGCTGCGTTTTCCAAGAAGAGATATTCAGAGCGGAAAAGACCAATTCCTGCTGCCCCATGCTGGTGCATAAAACTGATCTCATCCATGCTCGAAATATTGGCAAGCACGCTGACGCAATGCCCATCCACAGTTTCAGCTTTTAAATGCCCCTCACTTTCAAGATGCTGGCGACGACTTTGTAGCTCCACTTTTTTCGCTTCATATTCTTCTATCGTGGCGGGAAGCGGATCGAGGATCACCATCCCCTTACTTCCGTCAATAATGACAAGCTTTGGAGAGCTTTCCAATACGGCAGAGATGTCGATGCTCGTAACATAGGGAAGCCCTTTAGAGCGCGCGATGAGTGCGGCATGGGAATTTCCTCCCCCATGTTGTGAGACAAAACCACAGACGTGTGTCGTTGTCACAGCAGCCGTGTAGGATGGAGTGAGCTCGCTCGCAAAAATGATCGCATGTGCCGGCGTGGCTATTGTTTGTGGAGACTGCGGGCTCAGGTGGTTCAAAATGCGTTTGGAAAGATCTTTTACATCGACAAATCTCTGCCTGAAAAAAGAGTCCTTGACCTTGGAAAACTTCCTCTCAAACTCCTGGATCGCAGAGCGGAAAACCACCTCTGTGTTCCGTCTCATCTGTCTGATGCGCTCTTCCATGTGTGTCGTCATGAGCGGATCACAGAGCATCTGTAGGTGTGTGTCGATAATCGTCACAGCTTCAAAAGAGCCCTGGGTTTCTAAAGTCGACTGCAACTTTTTAAGATCTTCGCGGCTCGAAAAAAGGGCCTTGCGATAGCGAGAGATCTCCTGATCGATCTCTCCAACTCCAATAGAAAAATCAGGGATTACCTCATCTTCTGATGTTGAGAGAAAAAATGGATTTCCCAACGCGATCCCTTCACTTACGGGGGTGCCTTTGAGCCTGATCTCCTTCTTTGGTTCCACTTATTCTCCGAATTTATTCTCAAAGGCGAGCACGAGCTTTTCCATCGTCTCATTTGCATCTTCGCCTTCGACAGCAATCGTGATCTGCGAGTTTTTGCTAGCGGCGAGCATAAGGATGCTCATGATGCTCCGTGCATTGATCGTCTCTTTTCGATAGGTAAATGAAACAGACGATCGACTCGACTGAAGTAGCTTCGCGATCATCGTTGCCGGTCTCGTATGAAGGCCGAGCGGATTTCGAATTTTGACTTTTTGTGAAATTTTCATGTTATTTCTTTGTATTAAGGATTTTAAGAGGGAGGGCTGTTTTTTTCCAACCCCTCGATTCTTGTTCTTTCTTGTTTTTTAATTCTCTTTTGGGTTTGGATAGTGACGGGGAAAAATTATGCCTATTGCAAGAGTTGTGATTGTTGGCGGGGGATTTGGCGGACTCAACGTCGCCAAAGATTTGAAGAAAGCCAACCTCGAGATCTTCGTCATCGACAGGATGAACCACCACCTGTTTCAACCGCTGCTTTATCAAGTTGCAACAGCCGCACTCTCTCCCGGTGATATCGCCACACCCATCCGTGAAATTTTCAGCAAGCAAGAAAATACGACCGTCATGATGGGCGAGATCGTATCCGTCGACAAAGAGCGCAAAGAGGTCATCTTTGCCAATGGAGATCACCTCGGTTTTGATTACCTCGTTCTTGCTGTCGGTGCCCGTCATTCCTACTTCGGCAATGATGCCTGGGAGCCATTCGCTCCAGGTCTTAAAACTGTTTCAGATGCACTCAGCATTCGCGAACAGGTACTCATCTCTTTCGAAAAGGCAGAGAGGATGGAGAGCGTTGAAGAGGCCTCAAAATTTCTCAACTTTGCCATTATCGGAGGTGGACCTACAGGTGTTGAGATGGCCGGAGCGATCGCTGAGATTGCGCACAAGGCTCTTTTTAAGAACTTCCGGCGCATCAAGCCAGAAAAATCCCGCATCTACCTCATCGAAGCTCTTCCACATATCCTCCCCTCCTATCCAGAACATCTTTCTGAACATGCTAGACGTGATTTACAAGAGCTCGGCGTTACAGTCATGACGGGCAAGAAGGTCGTGAATGTCACCAAAGAGGGCGTACAGATCGAAGATCAGTTCATCGAAGCCCGCAATATCATCTGGGCAGCAGGAAACCAAGCCTCACCTCTTCTTAAAGCTCTGGATATTCCTCTCGACCGCGCAGGACGCGCGATTGTTGGCCCCGATCTCTCGATTCCTGGAAGTTCTGATATTTTCGTTATCGGAGATGCCGCACAAGTTTTAGGAAAAGATGGAAAACCCCTTCCTGGAATCGCACCTGTAGCGATTCAGCAGGCGCACTACCTCTCTAAGATCATCAAACGTGGGACCCCCCAAGCTGAAAGACGCGCTTTTAAGTATTTTGACAAAGGAAACATGGCCACCATTGGAAGATCTAGAGCTATCGCAATGATCGGAAAGCTGCGCTTCACCGGTTTTCTTGCGTGGGCCGCCTGGTGTTTTATCCACATCGTCTACCTGATCGGCTTTAGAAACCGCTTAGGCGTTATGATCGAATGGTTTTACCACTTTCTCACAGGTGAAAGAGGCGTTCGGCTGATTTACAAAGCCCTTGATCCAGAACTTCCCTCCAAAAAGTCGTGAGCAGTTGGAGGCAGACCCCAGCTCTATTCTTTGGCGTGCTCCTTCTTCTCACCGCTGGTGCCGCCCTCTATCCTCACTGGATCTACGTCTGTGGATTTCTCCCACTTGCTCTTCTACTTATTCTGAAAAGAGAGTGGAAAATACTCATTGCGAGCATACTTCTGTCGTTGACCTTCTTCACATACCTCTATTTCTACACCTCCCTCCCCATCTCATTAGAAAAAAAAGTCAAAGGAACAGGAGATTTTGAGATTGAAACCGTTCGTGTCACACACTCCCCTTTTAACCAGAGCTACCTCTATCAGGGTATTTTACACACGTTTGTAACGGAAGATGGCAGAGAATGGAAAAACCTCCCCTGCCACCTCTATTTGCCTATTGAAAAAGCGCGATACAAAGCCGATGTCGATTACAAGATCCATGGAACACTGGCACAAAAAGCCCCTCATGCATTCGTTTTAAAACCAGTCAAAGATTCCACCTGGGAACCGATAAAACGCCCTTTCCGTTTTGCAGAATGGCGCTATAACGCCAAAGAAAAAGTCCGCCTCTTTTTGAAAGAGCAGATTCCACAACCTCGCGTCTTCACCTTTTTTGTCGCTCTGGTCGTCGGCGATCTCGATGAAAGACTGATGTCGATGGAGTTTGCAAAACTCGGCCTTCAACACATTCTGGGCATCTCGGGGTTTCATTTTGTCCTTCTTGCCGGTTTTTTTGGGGGAATCTTGCGCCTCCTCTTTCCTTTTAAAATCACCGCGATCATCCTTCTCGTCCTGCTCACGGCCTACTTCTTTTTTGTGGGACCCGCTCCCGCGACCCTCCGCGGCTGGATCGCCATCTCCGTCTATCTTCTCGCCCGCCTTTTTCATCTTCCCACAAGCGCTCTCAACGCGTTCGGCGTGGGCCTCTGCATCGAAATTCTCTACTCCCCCTTTGTGGTCACATCGATCGGCTTCCAACTCAGCTTCCTCTGCACCTGGGCCATCCTTCTCCTCTACCCCCTAGTGCGACGCAGCGTGATGCCCCTTTTTCCCAAACAATCGCTCCAAGCGGTTTCGCAGCTTTCCCTCCTCCAACAGCACACCTATCTTCTATCCTCGCTTTTTCGGGAGGCCGTTGCCCTCAATCTCTCCGTCCACCTCGCGTCCCTGCCCCTGATCCTCTTCCTCTTTCACAAATTTCCTTTACAAAGCCTTCTCTACAACCTCTTCTTCCCTTTCTGTTTCAGCGCCTCCCTTCTCTTTCTCCTCACTGGCATTCTTTTCTCCTTCCTCATCCCTCCCCTCGGAAAACTCATTCACATCTGCAACAACGCCTTCACAGGCTTTCTCCTAGAAATAGCTGCCCAACCCGCTATGGCCCTCGACCTGCCCCTACGCGTCAAAAGCTTTCCCTTCGCGCTCCTCATCGTCCTCTTATCCCTCCTCTTTTTCGGTGCAAGCTATTTGCGTTACAGGGAGAAGGCGCATTGACGAAAACGGCTATTTTCCAGTACAAGTATCGGTGTAAATTTCCATGGCGATCGTAGCTCAGTTGGTTAGAGCGTTGGATTGTGGATCCAAATGTCGCGGGTTCGAGTCCCGTCGATCGCCCATTTCTATTTTGTCCCCACTCTGGTAAGTAGAAGATATGTCCTATCTAGAAGCTTTAATTATGGGGATTCTGCAGGGTATAACGGAATTTTTACCCGTGAGCTCCTCAGCACATTTGAAGCTGACAAAGATCCTTCTCGGTCTCGAAGAGGGAGAGGGGCTCGTGATCTTCGATCTAGTCTGCCACCTCGGAACCCTGACGGCGCTCACCGCGTTTTTTTGGAGTGATATTATCGCCCTCTTTCGGACCGAGAGGAGAAAGATCTCTCTGCTGATCATTGCAACCTTGCCCCTCGTTCCCTTTTACTTTCTGCTCAAACCTATACGCGACTTCGCCTCACAGACAAATCTTCTAGGACTCTTTCTCATTCTGACCGCACTGATCCTCTTTGCAGGGTCTCGCGTTCGCATAAGACGCCCTGATGCGCCCTCATTCCGCAACAAAATTCAGGATGCTCTCTGGATTGGAACGATGCAAGCGACGGCGCTTATCCCCGGTATTTCGCGCAGCGCCTCAACGATCTCTTGTGCACAAGTCCTCGGATGGGAGGCAAGGGAGGCGGTCCGCTTCTCCTTTCTCCTCTCGATTCCGACAATTTTGGGGGGAAATGGTGCAGAACTTCTCAAGCTCACACTCTCCCACTCAGCACCCTCATCTCTTTCTATCACCGGATGCGTCATCGGTTTTCTCTCAGCAGGCATAGTCGGGTTTGCAGTGATCCGTTTTGCCGTGCGCTTTCTGGAAAAAGGTGACCTTCGTCCCTTCGCCTGGTACTGTTTTGTCTTAGGAGTCATCACTACACTTTTCCTAACTTTGAGCCCCTCAACATGAGTAAAAAGAAAACACCACTGCATCCAGAAGCAAAAGGACTCATCCTCCTTGCCTCCTCTTTCGTGCTTCTCCTCACTCTGCTTTCGTTTGATACACAAGATCCAGCGGCAAACTGGCTCGGCCTTGTCGGGCATACGCTCGCGTGGATTCAAACCTACCTATTTGGAGTCACTAGCTACCTCGTTGTTCTCTTTGTCGGGTGGGTGGGTTGGAGATTTCTCTGCACAAAAAAGCTGGAAAAACTCCCCTCTAAAACCCTCTTTTTTTCCATCTTCTTGCTCTCCTGTGGGCTTCTGCTAAATCTGGTTGCCGAACACAGCCACTTCAACTCGTTTGATCGAAAAGTTCTCACAGAATCTGTTCTGCTCAAATGGCCCTATCCACACCGATTCACTCGCACCTACTTGGGAGGCTCTCCCCTCTACTTTCTCTACCGCGATCTCGCGCCGTTTAATCTTCAAAAACTCTTAAGCGATGTCGGCATTGCGCTCACCTTCTCGACAAGCGCGCTCCTCTTCCTGCTGCTCTTTCTTGAGATTAAGATTCTCTCGACCTGGCAAATGATGAAACGCGTATTTGCCTGGACGCAGATCCAGATCGCCAAAGTCCAATTTCGTCTTGAAAAGAGCGAAACCCTAGAGAAACAAAGTCCTCAACAGATCGAAGAGACTCTGACGAAACACTACCCACAGCCCCTCTATCCCCCCTCACCCGAAAACTACATTCGGGAAGAGGTCGAGACTCCTGTAAAGGCAGTGGTCAGAAAACCGCGCGTATCAAAGCTGCTGAAGCGAGAAGCACACTACTCGGGCTATGAGCTCCCGCCTCTTTCTCTACTTTCCAATCCTAAAAAAGTTGACACCCCCTCTCTTAAGAAAGATCTACGTCGCCAAGCAGACATCTTAGAAGAGACGCTCATGAGCTTTGGCATTGAGGCAAAGGTTGGAGATATCCACTGCGGACCCACGATCACCTCTTTCGAAATCCATCCAGCGGTCGGTGTAAAAGTCCAGAAGATCACCACACTCGAGAATGATATCGCCCTCAACCTGCAGGCCAAGTCGATCCGCATTCTCGCCCCTATCCCTGGGAAGGCCGCCGTTGGCGTTGAAGTCCCCTCTCTTTTCCCACAAGAGGTCAGCTTTAAAGAGATGCTCCAGCACTACCAGCAGGGCACGCGCAAATTTGATATCCCCGTGCTTCTCGGAAAAACTGTGACCGGCGATTTTGTTCTCAGCGACCTTGCCAAAATGCCCCACTGCCTCATTGCAGGTGCAACCGGATCGGGAAAATCGGTCTGTATGAACACGATCATCCTCTCGATTTTGATGAATGCACGTCCAGACGAGGTTCGCCTAGTCCTCATCGATCCAAAAAAAGTCGAGCTCACCCCCTATGCTTCGCTCCCCCATCTTCTCGCCCCTGTGATTACAGAACCACATGGCGCCTATGCCGCGCTACAATGGCTTGTCAAAGAGATGCTTCTCAGGTATGAGATTCTAAAACAGCTTAGTGTGCGCAATATCGCCGCATTCAATAGCCGTAAGATCGACCAAGAGATGGAGTCGCAATTGTCCATAGCCATCCCAGAAAAGATGCCCTTCATCGTCGCCATCATCGACGAGTTCGCCGATCTCATGATGGCCTCAAGCTCTGATCTTGAAACCCCGATTGCACGTATCGCACAGATGGCGCGCGCAGTCGGCATCCATCTGATCCTAGCTACACAGCGCCCTTCTCGCGAGGTGATCACAGGCCTCATCAAAGCAAACTTCCCCACACGCATCGCCTTCAAAGTTGCGAGCCGCATCAACTCTCAAATCATCATCGATGAGACCGGTGCAGAAAGTCTGCTCGGCAACGGGGATATGCTATTCCTTCCGCCAGGGAGCTCACACCTTATCCGCGCTCAGGGCGCCTATGTGAGCGACCAGGAGATCCAGCAGATCGTCTCCTACATCTGCGATCAGGCTCCTTGTCAATATCTCATCGAGTCGTTCGATAAACTCGGAAGCGAAACACTCCTCTCCAGCGAACAATCAGAGTCTGGAGACAGCCTCTATGAAGAGGCGCGCTCGATTGTTCTCGAGACAAGAAATGCCTCAACCACATTTTTGCAACGCAAGCTAAAGATCGGCTATGCACGTGCCGCCTCCCTCATGGATGAGCTTGAAGCGAGGGGAATTATCGGCCCGCAAGAGGGCAGCAAGCCGCGCCGCATTTTAGTTGATGGACCTGGTAGTTCAGCAAAGAGAGGAGAAAGTGAAGAAGAAGAGCTCTTCTGAGATTGAGAAAGCCCTTCTACCACGCCTCCGTTTCATCGGTTGCGTTCTTCTGCTTTTTGGGGCGTTTAGTTGCGCTTATGCATTAATCGCTGAACCCTATCTATCTACTGTGGGCCTCGATGATGTTGTAGGAGTAGGTGTGCAGGAGGAGCTGATGGGACTTCCTGAAATCGATGAGACACCCGGGTTCATCGTCACCTCTTTCGAGCGCATTAACCTCTACCTTGTCGCTTTTGTCTTCGGTGCCATCGGTTCAAGCTGCCTCTTCATCTTCTGGAAAAAAAGAAAAGCATTCAATGCGATTGTAGAAAACGGTACATCGATAGACGAGGAGAAAAAACCCTCGTGAAAAAACGCATTCTCTTAGCCGATCCCTCCAAAGAGCTCTTGCGCCAAATTCTTCACGGCCCCGAACATCAACTCTACCAATTTGAGACAGCTACATCGGGCCATGAGTGTCTTGAGAAGATCGAGAAGTTCGCACCCGATCTTATCGTCATCGACCTTCTCCTCCCTGAAATCCACGGCATCGAAATACTCCGCCGGTTAAAAAATTCCCCCCAGAAGAAAAAGATCGGCCTCATTCTCACCTCTGTTCAGGCGATGATCCAGAACTACCACGCCGCACTCGAAGCTGGTGCTGACTATTTTTTGCAAAAGCCCTTCGAGATCGATCATCTCTATGCCATCTTGGCGCGCTACTTCGAAGGAGCGCTCACTCCCGCCCCCTTCCCAGGCAAAGGATCTCTTGTCGAAAAACCTGAAGAGCATTTCATCCCCCATCTACATCCCCACACCTCCCACATCAAATTCTGGGGAACGCGCGGCTCCAACCCCGTTTCGGGGCAAGAGTATATCCGCTACGGAGGAAACACACCCTGTCTAGAGGTTCGCCACAAGAATGATCTCGTTATCATCGATGCCGGCACCGGCATCCGCGCGCTTGGAGATGTAGATGCCATCCGCAAAGCAAAAGCGATCCATCTAATCATCGGGCACACACACTGGGACCATATCATCGGATTCCCCTTTTTTGCCCCCCTCTACAACCCCGATTGCCATGTCACCATCTGGTCCCCCATCGGCTTTGAAAAGCCCACCAAAGAGCTCTTCACCGAAATGCTCGGCTACGCCTACTTCCCCGTAAGGCTCGATGATATCCGCGCTAAACTCACCTTCAAAGATATCCAGGAAGGAGTCCCCTTCTCGATCGGAGAGATCCAGGTCAACTCTCACTACGCCTACCACCCCGGTGCAACCCTCTGTTTCAAACTTAAGGTCGCAGGAAAAACCTTCGGTTACGCAACAGACAACGAGATCCTCATGGGCTACTACGGAAATCCCGCTGAGATCACCAAAGATCATCCCCTCTTTTCTAGCTGCGCAAGCCTCGTAAAGTTCTTCAAAGAGTGCGACTTCCTCGTCCACGAAGCGCAATACTTTCCCGATGAGTATGAAGAAAAAGTCGGCTGGGGACACTCCTCTATCGGCAACGCCACCGCCCTCATCAAACACGCCGGCATCAAAGAGTGGATCATCACCCACCACGATCCCGCACACACAGACGAGGATCTACAGCACAAGCTGCAAGTGCACCACGAGATGCTCGAAGTCTGTAAGCATACCTGCCGCATAAGAATGGCCTTTGACGGGCTATCTATCCCTCTCTAATAAACTATTTTTTGATCAATCAATACTAAAAGCAGCATCTCGTTATTATTGTTAATATATGATATAGTTGTTAAAAAACAATTTTATTATTTTATGACATTATCAATAAACAAATTTTCGGCGGATGATTGCACAGTTATTGCTTTTTCATTCTTGTCAGTGCGAGAAGCTGCAAAAGGCCTATCAGTTTGCAAAAGGTTTAAGGCTCTCGCAGAAAAAATCTGCCAATCACAGCTGCGAACAAAAACAAAAGCCACTTTGAGCACCCTTTGGGATTTCATGCTCTTTCGCAGACATGCACTTAATGAAAACGTTAATTATACAACCATTCTTGACCAGATGCCAAATCTGAAAGAGCTCGATCTCAATTGCTTCTCGTTATCTACGCCTAATGAAGCACTTGATAAAGAAAACCTAGACGCCATCCTAAATTCGAACTCTCTCTCCAGGCTGACCCACCTATCGATCAGCATAGAATTTCGAGAACAAGATGTTTCCAACGAACACCTCATTCGAATTGCAAAAGATTGCGGTCGTCTCGTGGCATTCACCTTTCACCGATTTAAACCTTCAAGAAGAAAAGAGGGCTCTGGAAGAAAGAGAGATCTTGTGACAGATAAAGGAATGTGTTTTTTTTCCGATCACAAATTCTTACAAAGAATCTCACTTCACGGCTGCTCATTGATCACAGATGCCACCCTTGCCGCCTTTGAGAAGCTCCCGAAACTCAACTATCTCCACATTACCGGCTGCAATATCACACCCATAGGGATTGGCAGCCTCTTACATGCTGCCAGCAACCGCGAGTTAGAGATTCATGATAAAAAATTCCCTGAACCCGACCCTACCGAAACATAATTGGGGTTATGCTCTCAACTCCCTCTCTAAATTTTGGAGTGCGGTGACTCGTCACCGCTTTGTTAGACGGCGACTTGTCGCCGCTCTTTCCGAACTCACTTGGATACCAGATTTGCTCTCAAAAGCCTTAAGAGACATCGACAAGTCGATGTCGAGAAAAGCGGCGACGAGTCGCCGCACTCCAAAAAACCATTCAACCATCTTATAATTATAGGCTTAAAAATAAAGTGATCAAAAGAGAATCCCCTTGCTAATGCGGTCTTGATAGGCAATGGAGAGATCAACGATGAGCTGCTTCTGCTTGAGTTTTGCCTCTACAACACTTTTTGCAACCTCGTGCGTGTTACACTCGGAAGAGAGATGTGCGAGGTGCACATGCTTGAGGCCTGGGTGGAAGAGATCGATGAGAAGATCCCCACACTCCTCGTTTGAGAGGTGGCCCAGCCTGCTGAGAACCCTCTCTTTGTACACATCTGGGCGTGAGGATGCATAAACCATCGAAGGTTGATGGTTGGCTTCGAGGTAGAGATAGTCACAACCTAAAAGGGCATGCTTAACGAGCGATGTCGCAAAGCCAAGATCGGCGCAGAATCCGACCTTCATACCTCCCGTGCGAATGGTGAATCCCACCGGGTCAAGCGCATCATGCTTCACGGAAAATGGATGGATCTCCAGATCTCCAAATTCAAAACTCTCTCCGGTTGAAAAGATCTTAAACTTGGGGCACTCCTTGAGCTGCGTATAAATTCCTTTCGCTGTTTCTCGATTTGCAAAAACGGGGATCCCCATCTTGCAACCCAAAGCCAATAACCCTTGGATATGATCAGTGTGTTCATGCGTGATGAGAATGGCATCGATCTGTTCAAGAGAAACACCGATCTCTTCGAGACGTTTTTCCACCATCTTGGGACCAATCCCTGCATCGATTAGAATTTTCGAATGCGGTGTGCCAAAAAAAATGCAATTTCCCTTCGATCCCGAAGCTAGCGGACAAAACCCATGCATGTCCGATGATTAAACATCACCACCAAAAAAAAAGAAACGAGTAAGAAATCAAGATCCACCACAGAGACACAGAGAAAGATGAGGTTGCACAAAGGAAAGAAAAAAACTCCTTTTTTGCTAGAGAGCAAAAAAGGAGAATCTTCCTCTTACCTCTGTGCAGTCTCTGTGTTCTCTGTGTCTCTGTGGTGAAATAAAACTCTACCCAACAACTAGAATTGTACGAGCTTACGCAGTGCAACTTCGATATCGTGCACCTGCGGAAGAACAGCGTTCTCAAGATCTTTGCAATAGGGAACCATGCAGTTTTTGCCAGTGACGCGCGCGATTGGTGCGTCGAGGAAAGCAAATCCCTTTTCGATCACTTGTGCCGCGATCTCCGCACCAAAGCCGCCTGTACCAGGCGCTTCGTGCGCGATGAGAAGTTTTCCCGTCTTTTTCAAAGAAGCGAGAACGGTTTCAATATCGCATGGCACTATCGTGCGAAGGTCGATCAGCTCAACAGAGATCCCCTCTTTAGCGAGAGTCTCTGCAACCTCGTTGCCAATCACAACAGTCATGCCCCAAGCGACAAGAGTCACATCGCTGCCTTCGCGCACCACTTTTGCTTTTCCAAATGGAAGAAGCTCATCTGCACCCGGCTCTGGCTGTGCGCAGAAAACGCGCTGGCGATAGAGTGCTTTGTGCTCCAAAAAGACAACTGGGTTAGGATCTCGAATCGCCGTTTTCATGAGACGTTTCGCATCGGCGCTATTGCTGGGGATCACAACTTTTAGTCCTGGGCAGTGAGCGAGAAAAGCTTCGATGCTCTGCGAATGGTAAGGACCACCCTGGATATAGCCGCCGCAAGGCATGCGGATGACAACGGGGCAGTTCCATTCGCCGTTTGAACGATAGTAGATGCTGGAAAGTTCGTTGAAGAGCTGATTGATCCCTGTCCAAAGGTAATCGGCAAACTGGATCTCCGCGACGGGCTTATAGCCATGCGCCATCGACATCCCAATCGCTGTTCCGATAATCGTCGACTCAGCAAGTGGTGTGTTGTAGCAGCGCTCATTGCCATATTTTGCAGTGAGATGTCTGGTGACGCCGAAAACGCCCCCCTTTCCATGAGCCACGTCTTGTCCAAATACAACAACAAGCGGATCGCGAGCCATCTCCTCATCGAGTGCGTGATTGAGAGCATCAACCATCACAACCGCCTCTCCTTTTGAAGGAGCTTCGCTGTGAGGAATTGCAGAAACCTCTTTAAAAACACGTGTTGCAGCTGTTGCAGGCGCGGGGACGGGAAGCGCTTCTGCTTCTTTGGCAGCAGTCTCCACCTGATTAAAAGCCAAGAGTCTTCTCTCTTCAAGCTCCTCTTCTGTTGCAAGACCCATCTCTTTGAGCCAACGTTCGAAACGAAGGAGCGGATCACAGTTCTTTTCCTGTTCAATGAGAGCTGCAGCTTTATATTTTGTGGGGTCATCGCTACTGCTATGCGGTCCGAGACGCGGCACCTTCGCGACGATCACGCTTGGCCCTTCTTGAGCGCGCGCTTTTGCTACTGCTGTAGAGAGAGCCTTTGAGAGCTGTTCAAAATCTCCACCGTCGACATCGAATACAGAAAGACCAGAATAACCCTGAATCATTTTGGCAACGGATCCACCGGCCGTCTGCTCCGCTTTTGGAACGGAGATCGCCCAGTCATTGTCTTGGATAACGAAGAGTACACCTAAGCGGTGGATGCAGGAGAAGTTGAGCGCCTCATGGAAATCGCCCTGTGATGTGGCGCCATCGCCTGCAGAGACATAAACCACCTCATCGCGTTTTGCGAGCTGAACCGCTTTTGCAACACCCACAGCGTGCAAAAATTGCGAACCCACAACGCTCGACTGACAAGGAATCCGGAGACCGCGATGTGAAAAGTGTTCTGGCATCATACGCCCACCCGAATGGTGAGGCACCTCGCGCGCTAAAAATGCTGCGAGCAGATCTTTTGGCGTACAACCAAGGCCAACCGCAAATGCCCGGTCGCGATAATAGGGAAGGCCCCAATCTTTACCAGGCTCAAGCGAAAGAGCTGATACAACGCCGACCATCTCGTGACCCAAAACGGAAACGTGAAATGTTCCGCCTTTGTTCTGTCTGACCAGCTTGTTCATCTTCTCGTCGAGCGCGCGTGTGAGCAGCATTGCATCGTATGTCTTTAGACATCTCTCTTTGCCGGTGAGTGGAAGATCGTCGAGAAGCGCCGTTTTCACTTTTTCTTTCCCCTCTTGTGCTGAATTTGTGTAACCGTCTTAATCTCCTTCTTCTTGGGAGGCGTGGGTACTTCTTGCTCTGGTTTTGGAGCTGGACGCGCTTCACGCCGCTTGGGCAAAAAGCCCTTGACCACGTCGAGAAGACGTCTCTTCGTTTCGGGGGGTTCTCCCTCTTCTGTAATTTCGGGAAGCTCCTCCACCTCTTGCGAGATCGCTTTGATGAGCTTCTCCTCTTTTTGAATACCTGGAACATCGTGGATATCGGCAAGGCGCGAAGAGAGGTGGCGCAAAGACTCCAAACGCTCTGAGAGCGCCTGCAGTTTCGCATCGACCTTAACACGCGAACTTCCACGCAAGCTTGCAAGCAGCTGTGCTTCCGTGTCGTAGCGCGCAGAGAAGGTTACCGCAGAGCCGCTTGTGATATCGGGGATGTAGAGGAAGTGGCGGATCGCTGGAGGCACAGTCGTATACATGTCTGGAGTGAGCTGTGGCTCGGTCTCCACCTTGACAACCTGCTTGGGAGGTCTTCCTCGTTTTGGGCGAGGGTTGAGAGCCTCATTTGAGTAGTAGGTCTTCGCTTTTGTGAAGAGAAGATCGCGCGCCTGAGCCACCTCTTTCGGCGGCTTTGCATCGAACAGGTATTTTTTGAGTTTTTCAATGAGAGAAGTGGGAAGATCAAGATCCTCCTCGAAAACAAACTGAACCTCTTGGCTGCGGAGCCACTCAATGATCCGGATACGCGAACGCTCCAAGTAGTACTGTTGCCACTTCTCGAGCTCGGTGAGATGGTCGTAGATGAACTCTAGGAAGTTTTCCCGTGCCTCTTTCGACTGGATCACATCGAGAAGTTTTTCCTTGGTATCGATGTCATAAACCTTCTCGTTGACAAACCCCTCCATGAACTTCTTGGTCTCATAAAAGGTCATCTTAGGGATGAGGCAGTAGCGCTTGCCGCTAACAGTAAATTCCGTCTCTAGCTCACGTAGCTCCTCTTCACTCTTATCGAGATCAACGAAAAAGAGGAACCCTTCGACCTTATCCAGATAGAAATCGCGTTCGTCGTCCGACTTCGCAAACGCATCCATTAGACGATGGTAGCGCAGAATTAAAGGATTTTGAGCTTGGGGAGTAGATTTGGCCATATAGTAATACTTTTTGCTGTAAAAAATATGTGTAATCATACCTTATCAGACGGCTGTCATTCAAGGAAGAAATGATGGAGAGAAGGAAGAGGGAAGAAGGGGAAGGATCGGGCACGGGCACGGGTACGAAAGAAAATGCTTTCAAAACATTATTTTGTTTAGGCTATCGCATTTTTCCTAAGCTACTTCTAGAGTCAAAGAGCGGAATTTCTTTCGTGCCCGTGTGCGTGCCCGATCTTTCTCTAAATCTCCATAGAAAAATATTTGCTCCATACGAAGAAAAAATTAAGAATTGCAAACCATTTTATTTTCAGTTGTAATCTTCGTCTTTAAATTTGAAGAACTTCTTCAAAAAAGAAAATTCTTCAAACAAACCCCGCCTAAATCCCAACCTAAAGTAGGTTGAGATTGCGGCAAGAAGAGCAGTTCAAACAACCAAGGAGATTTTTTATATGTCACATTCACCCCTCGCAGTAAGTTCGCCACTCGCCGCTGGTACACCCCTCCCAAATCCCATTTTACCGATAGCCATTGCCCTCCCAGTAGTCTCCGCATCCGCTTCTGAGGCAGTTCAACCCCTTGAAGACCGCAGCTTTATGACCGGCCTTGCAAGACGCATCTGCGCCTGGGAAGATGCAGGCGGCGCTTGGAAGGTTGCCTCCTATGCTCTTCACGCCATCCTTTACGCCGTTGGCTATCTCACTATCGTGGGCAATCTCGCTTTCATCTGGCTTTCACGCGAAGTGGGCCGTGTCGATTCTGAAAACGCTTTGTTAAGAGATGGCAGACTCGCAAATCCCGGTGAAATCCAAAGACTTCAGGCACAGATTCAGCAACATGCTAATCAACCCGCTGCTAACGCCGCAGCGCTCGCTCAAGCCCAACTGGCACTCCAAGAGGAAAGAACAAATCTCGGACAAATCAATGGCCGCCTCGAAGCTGCGCAGCAGCAAGTTACCGATTTGCAAGGACAAGTTGGAGAGTGGGAAACGGCATGTAAAGGTTTAATCAAAAAAGCAGAGGATGCGGACCTTTTTGCAGCAATTCACAAAGATGGATCAGAAGCGGCTTTTAGAGCGAATATCCAAAGCCCCAAACATGGTCCCGGCAATGTAGTTGCTACACCCGTGACTAAACTCACATTGAGAGTTACTCAATCCATAGTTGCAAATGCTCGTAAAGAATTAATCGCCAAAATCAACGCTCTCACACCAGAAAGGCGCGCTGAGCTTATCGAGCTTTTTCAAAATGCGGGAAAGAGCGAGGTTTCTAAAGACATCAAAGAGAACAAAGACAACAAAAGCAAAGAGACTACTTAAACTTTTTAACAACTAAACACTGGAGATTTTTCACAATGTTACCCGCCGTTCTCCCAGCAGGCCCTGCCGCAGATCGAATTGTTCTGCGCGAACCTACCTTCTTCACAGAGATGGCTCAGACCGCCTGTGATTGGGAAGCGGCGGGTGGCATTTGGAAAGTCATCTCTTATGCATTTCGTTTCTTTGCTCTCATTGGCAGCTTTTGCTGCTTGATTGGAATCCCTTTTTATATTCAGGCTGATCGTGAAATTACACTCTTGTCCTTTGAGGCAACTCTGCGTGAAAGAGATCTGATCCTAGATCCCGAAGAGGGAGGAACAATTACTGAACTAAGACGAGAAAGAGACGGCCTCGAACAAGCGCTCGCAGCAGAACAAGCGACAAGCGCGGGCTTAAGAACGGAGGTTCAGAGGGCGAACGAAGCTTTTGAGCAGCTGGAACTCGAGTCTCTAGATGCCTTAAGCAAATGGAGTCAGAGCAACGCTAAAGAGAGCGAAGAGCTCCGACAGGTTTTCGATGATTTTTCAGCGTACAAAAAACAGCACGAAGGTGAAATCCAACAACTCAGCCGAGAGAAGAACCAGATGGCTTCAGAGCTGATCGGTTACATGGCCAAAGCAGAAAAATTGTGGCAGCAGCTACAGCAAGTTCGCTCAGATCTCGCGCAGGTTCCGCAGCAAACACCAACAAAAAGACCAGAAGCTCTTGCAAAGCTCAGAGAACTCAGAGAGAAACTTTCTCTGGTTACCCCTGTAAAACAACTACAATTCGGAGCGGGCAACGTTAGCGTTCCCTGAGTGCGAAGCGCTCCTTGGAGTGCGGCGCTGCGCGCCGCCTTACATAAAAATCCAAAGCGGTGCGGAGCACCGCACTCCAAGGAGCGCGCTTTCGCTTGCTCAAATAACTTTCAGATTTGCGAAACGACAACACTCTTAAAGAAAACTTTAAGAATTGCGCTTCAAATCTTTCTTGTGCTCTAATTTTTTTCTTCTTTAGCAAAAACCTTACGCACACAAGGAGTTTCCTATGCACGCAGTACGCCCAGCGAGTCCCGATCCAGTAGCAGCAAGCCCACTTTATGAAGTCGAACCTACATTTCCAGGCGTTCGGCCAACTGTAACCTGGCTGCGCTCTTTGGAGCAGGGCGGCTTTATAGCGAGAACTGCTGCCACTGTCGTCGAATTCTTCATCTTGATCGGCTGCTTCTTTTCCGTTGTCGGCATTCTTGTTTGGAACGACGGCGTAAGAGAGCACCAGCGCCAAGAGGATAATGCGATTGCTGACAGGGAAGGGGGAATAGGAGGCAGCGCAGCTCCTGCAGCCGCAGCTGATCCCGATGCAGCCCGTCTTAGGCAAGAACGAGATACAGCAAGAACCGACTTGAGACTGGCAAACGAGAACCTTGCTATTGCTAGAGGACAAGCTCGCGATGCAGGCCAACGAGAAACTGCTGCAATTCGTCAAGTGACCGACCTCACAGCTCAGGTCGCTACCCTGACACAGCAACTTGATGCCGCAAAACAAGCTGGCGGCAATGCGGCCAAACTCTCTCAGCAAAACGAAACCCTTGCAAAGCAGCTTGCAGAGGCGCAAAGAGCACTTCGAGAGCATCAACAAAAAGCAGGTCAACAAGAAGAGGGTCTTCGAGATCAAGTTGCCAGACTCACACAACACCTTACAAAAGCCCAGCAGGGAGGCGATGCTGCGCTTCGAGATTTACAAGCACAACTCGAAAGAGCCCAAAGAGATCTCGCAACAGCTCAAGAACAATCGAAAGACGCACTAGCAGACGCACAAAGACAAATCGAGAGCTTAAAAGCTCAACTCGAAGATAGAGGAAGAGCTCTAACTACTGCACAAGCCGGAGCAGGTGATACAGCTCAACTGAAAACACAACTCAGCCAAGCGCAAGCCGAAAGCCAGCGCCTCAAAACAGCTTTTGACACTGCTGAAACGGCGAGAAAAGCACTATTGGCTCAAAATGCGGAATTGACCACAGAAGTTCAAGGTGCACGTCAGGCTACGCAAGCGCTAGATAGTCAAATGAAAGCGGTAAACCTGCAATTGCAGGAGTCCAATAGGACAAAAGGAGCTCAGGGGGAAGAGATCGCCCGCCTTAAAGCACAGCTCGCAGGAATGACCGATAAGGCGCAGGCTGAAGCAGCTTTAAAAGCTCTTCAAGACAAGTTGGATGCGGCCACGGCTGCAAACAGAGAGCTTGCAGAGAAGCTACAAAAAGTCGGAGATCCTACCGCTCTCTTCACAAGTCTCCTTATGTTGGCGAATAAGAACACCGTTGGTTTCGATACAACAAAGGCTCAGGAGCAGCTTTCAGGCGCAAAAGATCCGGCAAATTTTGTATACAAAACCATGGAGACATCAGTAGCGCTCCTAACCAAAAAACTTAACGAGATCACCCAACAGAGTAATAATAACTACGATGCAATCGCAACCCGTGAACTCGCAGTAAGTTCTGCATATGCCGCGGTCTTTAATAAGATCAAAGGACTTACAACAGAAGAGTTTGCGAAAGCAAAAGCATCTGGCTTTGCTGAGGCTTCGTTTACGCCCGATATTCCACGCAGACCTACTGTCGCCCCCGGCAGATTACCCGGAGCAAGTGTTGCACCTAGTGGCGCTCCAGGAGGTGAAGCCCCAAAACCAGAAGGCAAGGAAAAAAAGAAAGAAACACCTAAAAAATCTTAAATTTAGGTGAGAGCTGCGACTATTTTAACCGTTGAATCCAGGAGAGCGTTTTGGCTTTTCGCCAAAACGCTCTTACATTAAAAAAAGAGATAATATGAGTTATTTAAACTGTTTTTTTTCATCGATCGATAACACACCCGTAAGCCAGGTGCCTGAGCACAACTGCTACGAACCGATCATTGCGACCTTAGTCGAATGGGAAGGCGGCAATACGGCACAAAAGGTCGCGGCCTTTGTGATGAAATATGTCGTGGCTGGCCTGCTATTCAGCAGCGTGCTCGGCTGGTCGATGCTGATCTCTTTGCATGAAGAGTATGTCCACCAGAAACTCGATGGACGCGCTGTCCCTCTGCACCCTCTTCCTGCCCCAGTCGTTGATCTTGGTCTCGCAGCAGCAGGGCCGGCAGTTCCCGATCAGCGGGATGCACGAATTGAGACATTAACAGCCGAATTACAAGCGGCAAAAGAAGAATCCTCCATTTATCAGAAGAGCGCAGAAAGTATAACGCAAAGGAACCAACAAGAAAGGCAGACAGAACTCAACCAGCTATACCTACGGCATGAAGCCGCCCTTGCGCAAGCAGGTGAAATTGCAACAAGCACGAAAACAGCTCTCTCAGTCGAACAGGCACGAAATGCAGATCTTTTTGCTCAACTCGGAAAGATCCAGAAAGAATTTACGGAATTCCGAGCAAGCCGCGCACAGCAGGACACACAGCACCAACAGCTTCAACGAGAATTCGCGCAACTCAAGACAGATTATGCTCAATTGCAGCAACACCCTGCTGCCACAACTCCGACAGCTCGCTTAGCACTCGGCGACCGCGATTGGGGTTTTGTGACCTCTCCAGAAGTTCCAGTGGTCGGCTCACCAAAAACCTCTCCAGACACCGCTGGCCCTGGGGCACAATCGAATGGGATAGACAGCAACTCCTCAGGCTCAGGCGCACACGCATCTAAGATGCTTAGCCTTACTCCTCTTGCTACAGACCAAAATCTGGATGGTCTTCGGAAGGAAAATGCCCTTCTGCATCGAGATGTAGAGGGTTTACATCAAAGCTTAAAGCGTTTAACCGAGGGCGTTCAAGATATCCTAGAAAATTCTGAAGACAATACTAAAAAACTGTCTGCACTCCGATCTCTCTTTCTTCAATCTGATATTGGCGACGCTATTGGCGACCTTCCTCCTAAGACACCCCGATCTCAGGCTAAAAGTCTTGAATCGGCAAGAAAACTCGCACTCTGGTCCGCACAGAAAAAGCAGACTCCCGGAGCTGCCTCTCCAGCACCCATGACACCTGTTTCTGACGAGCAGAATTATAGAGAAAAGATCACTGACCGCAATGAGATGATCGCGTATTTAGAAACCCTGATTCCTCCAATACAAGCTGCGATACATGACGGGCAGTTAATGATTCAAGAGATAACGGAATTTGCAAATACACTTTCCCTTAAAAAGGATCACAAGCTTTTTCCTGCCCTGAAATCTTTGGCAGAAGCTTTACCATCCGATCCAGAAACAAGCGCTTTGAGCACGTTTGATGGTATACCCCTCTCTTCCGAACAAGTCTCAGAAGAAGAAGATGTAGCTCAACCAGAACAGGCAGAAGAGCTGACTGAGCTCGAAAGTCTTAGACAAGATTATGAACAGCTAGAAGCTCAACTGGAGGCTAAGAACGGTTTTCACGAAAAGCTCTGCGGCATGGTAAGAGCTGTTGTGGCCCTAATCCCACACGTCTTTGAGATGATCGAAAAGGAAATTGGAGAGGAACTCTCAGCTCAGTTTTATGAGCATTTTGAGAACCTTTCGTCTCTCTTCAAAAATCTCGACATCAAAGATTTATTTGTGACCTTAGATCAATCTTTTACAAAGGAACTTCCGCGATTCAACGGTACTCTTCCTCGTAGAAGGGGAGAGCCGGGTGCACAGAAGCCAGCTGTAGCGAAACAACTTCGCTTCACTCACGACACGTCTGATAAGAAGCAAAACACTGTCTCCTAACTCCTCTTCTTAGGAGCGCCGCGACCAAGTCACGGCGCTCTTCGAACTGCTCATAATCGAAGGATCCGGTAACGGAAAAACACTATCGGTAACGTTCACGACTTAAAATTCACGAACGTTAATTGCTGATTATAAACAACTTAAAAATTAACTAATAATAGAAGGATTTTTATTCAAATTAAATATAATTACATATAAAATTATTTACTTAGCATGTGAGGTTATATGTCAGTTATTAATAATTATATAAGACAAGCAAATGATGCTATTACCGCTCAGGAAGAGCATATTACGCACCTTGTAGAAATCTACGCACAAACAAAAAAGATCTCCTACGAGCAGCTTCATACCAAACAGTTCACCCCAAAAAGCAATCCGATCAACGGCACGACCTTTGCGATCGTTCCTGCTGCAGGCTCCCCAAAATGGATTGAACGGCCGGTTAGTTGGATTCGAAACCACGAAAAAGGGAGTCTATTCGCCCGGATATGCGCTGCAGTTTTGAGCAAACTCACAGTTATAGCCCTTAGCATCGCCTCCAAGTCCCTGGGACAACAAGCGGTTTTAGATTTAGAAAAAAAGCGTCAAAACATCCAAGAGCATGCGCGCCAAGAACTCTTGAAACAGGATGCTCAGATCGATCAGCTGACTCTCTCGATTGAGAATATTAGAAAACTGCCAGAGCCTGCATTCGAATCTTACAAAGGCAACTCCTTTCCAGGAAAACGCTCTACACTTTTTGAAAAGTTATAGTAATACCAAATATCAGAAAAAACTTTGAGTTGTGCTACGTCGGCTTTACAACAAATTTTTCGTCTTCACTCGCGCCTTGCCCTTTGGCAATGGTCACTCGTTCCAGACAAAAAATTTGTGCCGCCTCCTTGCAAAACTCAAAGTTTTTTCTGATATTTGGTATAAGTTTTTTCTGTGAAATCGATGCCACACTAGGCGCTTTGGATTCGTCCAAAGCGCTTTTTCTTTCGAACTGCGCTGTAAAATTTTTAATATTGCTAATTTGTTTTATTATTGAATTCATAATAGATAAATGAATAAAATTACTACGTTTATTTATCTTTGTTATAAAAAGAGGTTTTATTATGGTACCAGCAATTAATCAAAATCAAGTTTACGGCGAACCTAACTGCATGCAACCTCTAGTTGGATGGATCCGCAGCGGAGAGCAAGGTGGCACAATCGCAAAAGTCGGAACTTACGTTCTGACCTTCCTCGCGGCTCTCATCGCATCTGCTACACTGATTGGCGCTTATTTCGTCGGCAAGGCGATCACAGAATACTCTCGCCAAGAGACAGAAGGAGTTGTGCTTCCTTTACAGGCAACCTTGGCCCAAAGAGATCTAGCGATTACGAACCTTCAGGGAGAAAACGCAAACGAAGTAGCGGCACACGGCAGGACACGAACAGCTCTCACACAATTCCAACAGAAACTCAAAGACCTTTCTAAAATGAAGGGTGATGAGTTCAAAAACTGGAAAAAAGATGTGCGCAACGCTTCATAAAGAAAAAATTCGTTAATAAGGACTCAGCTAGAAGCTAACCTTTCCAACTGGGTAATTTTCTTGTCCACAAGCGCTTTGGATTCATCCAAAGCGCTTTTTTTGTGAACCCTCTCCTCTCATTGACTTTTTGCCCCCTTACACCCTAATCTTGGTTTCTATGTTAGACATAAAACTTTTACGCAAAGATCCTGCATTTTACGAAAAGAAACTCAAGACCAAAGATCCTTCTGCTGATCTCGGCCCTGTTCTTGCCCTTGATGAGAAGATCCGGGCAATGAAGGCAGAAGTGGAAGAGATCAAGGCAAAACGCAATCACCTCTCACAAGAGATTGGTGAGAAGAAGCGGAAAAAAGAGGATACATCTGCGCTGATGGCAGAGGTGAGCGGCTTGGGAGATAAGAGCCGCGCACTGGACCATGAACTTGCCAAGTTGGAAGCGGAGTTCACGCAAAAGCTGGCGAGCATTCCCAATCTGCCGATGGATGATATTAAAATCTCTCCCGATCCGAAAGATAATGTCTGCATCAAAACAGTCGGTGAAAAACCCAGCTTCTCTTTTCCTTTCAAAAACCATGTCGAGCTTGGCTCGACTCTGAAACTTTTTGATTTTGAAAGATCTGCAAAAACTTCTGGAAGCGGGTGGAGTTTTTATACCGGTTTGGGTGCACGCCTTGAATGGGCTCTTCTCAACTACATGCTGGACATTCAGCAGGAGAACGGGTTCAAGATGATGATGCCCCCTCTTCTCGTGAAGCCGGAGATCATGTTTGGTTCAGGCCAGCTGCCAAAATTTGAGAATCAACTCTTCAAACTCAACGATGAGCACTACCAGCTCTACATGATCCCGACGGCTGAGGCGGCTCTTAACGGCTTCCACTACGACGAGATCTTAAAAGAGGAAGAACTTCCGCTGAAGTATACGGCGTACACTCCCTGTTTCCGCAGAGAGGCGGGCGCAGCTGGAAGTCAAGAACGCGGCCTTATTCGTACACATCAGTTCAACAAGGTGGAGATGTTCGCCTTCACAACACCCGATCAGAGCGAACGGATCTTCAATGAGATGCTCGCAAGCGCAGAAGAGGTCCTTCAGGGTCTTGGCCTCCACTACAGACTGATGCTTCTGGTCACTGGGGATATGTCTTTTGCGGCGGCAAAAACGGTCGACATCGAGGTCTGGCTCCCCGGGCAGAACCGCTACTACGAGGTCTCCTCTGTTTCTAACTGCACCGATTACCAGGCTCGCCGTTCGATGATCCGTTACCGCAAAAAAGAGGAGAAGCCAGAACTTGTGCACACACTCAATGGTTCTGGCCTTGCAACGTCTCGACTCATGGTGGCGCTTCTCGAAAACAATCAACGCGAAGATGGCTCTATCTCTCTTCCACTCGTGCTTCATAAATACCTAAATGGTATTAAAGAAATAAATGGCAACACTGTTAGATGACCTTTGTTCTTTTCTAGACAACTCGCCGACAGCGTGGCATGCGACGGCACAGATCGGCAATCGCTTAGCGCTGCAAGATTTTACTCCTTTGGCTGAGGATGAGAAGTGGAAGCTCGAAAAGGGAGGGAGTTATTTTGTTGTTCGTGGAGGCTCTTTGTGCGCCTTCACACTTCCAGAAAAGACTCCAACATCTGCGATGATTCTCGCCTCGCATGTCGATAGCCCCGCACTAAAAATTAAGCCCAATCCAGAGGTGCAGAAGGAGAACATGACTCTCTTTGGGGTGGAGATCTACGGCTCCCCTCTTCTCTCCTCCTGGCTCAACCGTGATCTGGCAATTGCAGGGCGTGTTGTGGCAGCCAATCGCAAAGGAGCTTTAGAAGAGCATCTGGTGTTTTTGCAAGACATTCCGGTTTTTATTCCGCAACTCGCGCTCCATCTAGACCGTGATGTGCATGAGAAGGGGCTTCTTCTGAACAAACAGGATCACATTTTTCCTCTGATCTCTCTGCAAAATGAGAAAAAACAGAAGGGAACGCTTGAACTTCTTTTACGCCGCCATCTCTCGTTTCACAAGTTGATCTCTTTCGACCTTCTACTAGTTCCTGTGGAGAAGAGTCGCTATCTGGGAGTAGATGGAGAGATGCTTGGCTCTGCGCGCCTCGACAATTTGTGTTCTGCACATGCGTGTCTTGCAGCGCTTGCTCTCTCCAAAAAGCCGCGTAAAGATGGCATCCAGATGGGCATCTTTTTCGACCATGAGGAGATCGGCTCACGTTCACCAGAGGGTGCAGCCTCTCCCTTTCTTGGAGATGTCCTGAAACGGATCTCTCGCTCGTTTAAAATGGATGATGAGGATCTTCTCTGTTTAAAACGTCGCTCTCTTTGTGTTTCACTGGATGTTGCCCATGCACTTAACCCCAACTATCCAGGTAAGCATGATGCCAACCACTCTCCTCTTCTCGGCAAGGGTGTGGTTCTCAAGTACAATGCGGATCTTAAGTACGCGACCTCCGCCGTCTCTTCTGCACAGCTCATCCAACTCGCGGAAAAACTCTCGATTCCTCTGCAGACATTTGTTTCGCGAAACGATATCCCATCGGGATCCACAGTGGGCCCGCTCATTGCACAGGGCTTGGGTATCCCCGTCGTTGACATCGGCTGCCCGCAACTTTCTATGCACTCAGCTCGCGAAGTGATCGCTTGCCAGGACTACCTCGATCTCTGTACTCTTCTTACAAATCTTTTATGAGCCATTTTGAAGGAAGAGCCGTTCCAGAACACCTCAAAGAGGCGCGCAAAAAAGGTGCGCTCGCCTCTGCCGAGATCCATGGTACCGAGATGGCGGGGTCGATGGGAGCTCTTGCCGATGCGGCAAAAGAGAGCGCTCTTTATCTCCTAATTCTCTGGCTTATCCTCTATAAAATCGGGCTCGTAGAAACGCAGATCTTCTCGCTTCTACTTTTCTTCTCCTGTGGGCTCTTGATCTGGAAGGCGGGGCGCTCCGCTCTCCTCGGATGGGCAAGACTCGAGCGGCTTCATCGCCTGACTGAAGAGGAGCGCTGGGAGATCGAACACCATCCGACACAGGAGAGAGAGGAGCTCACAGAGCTTTATCGCGCTAAAGGCTTTGATGGGAAACTGCTCGAAGAGGTTGTGGACGTTCTTATGGCCGATGACAACCGCCTTCTCGGTGTCATGCTTGAAGAGGAGCTCGGTCTCACTCTCGAAGTTTACGACCACCCTCTAAAACAAGCTGCAGGAGCAGCAGCCGGGGTGACCATTGTTGCAGTAGCTCTACTCTTCTTGTTCTGGCTATTCCCCTTTTATGGAATCCCCACCGGTGCAACGCTTATGCTAGCCATCTTTAGCACTCTTGCCGCAAAAAAGGAGCGCAACCGCGCGCTTCCCGCGCTCATCTGGAACTTCGCTACAGCCGCACTTATTTTCGGAGTGCTCTTTTTTATCGCATGAGTAAAGGGCCTTATATTTTTGATGAGTTTTTTGCTTCGGGAAGCGAGGAGAGCATCAGCCCTTTCCTCACACCGCGTTCGCGCAAATGGGGCAAGAACCTTCCCCTCAAAAGCGCCGGCCTCTCTGCGCTTCTTCTTGCCCTCGCGGGAGGGGTTTCCTTTTTTGAGCCGGTACTCTCTTCTCTTCTTCTTGTCCCTGTCTACTTTCTCGTGGGAACGCCCGCACTGATTGGAACGTTAGAAGATCTCAAAAATCTAGAGATCAACATCGACGTTCTGATGACTCTTGCGGCTCTTCTCTCTGTGGTGATTGGCAGTGCAATGGAAGGAGCTCTTCTTTTGGTGCTCTTCGAACTTTCGGCGGCCATCGAGAATGCGGTGACACAAAAAACAAAAAGCGCACTCGTCAGTTTGCATAAGCTAGCTCCACGAACAGGTTTTGTGATTTTGGAAGACGGAACCCTTATCGAACGTTCGGTGCGCGAGATCTCGAAGGGAGATCGTCTTCACGTGCGCGCTGGTGAGATCGTGCCTCTAGACGGAACAGTGATCGAGGGAAAATCGTCTGTGAATCTCGCCCATCTCACGGGCGAAAGCTTGCCTGTCTTCAAAGAAAAAGGAGATGAGGTGGCTGCGGGTGCTTTCAATCTGGAAGGAGCTCTGACTCTACAGGTCACTCGAAATGCTGCCGACTCAACCCTCTCCCGCATCATTAACCTGATCACGCATGCGCAAGCTGCAAAGCCAAAGCTCGCACGCATCATCGATCGATTCGGAAAGTGGTATGCGGCCACGATCATGCTCCTCTTCTTTGGTTTTGCAGCATCGATTCCGCTCTTAACCTCCCTTCCCTACTTCGGAATTGAGGGGGGGATCTACCGTGCCCTCACCTTTTTAATCGCTGCTTCCCCTTGCGCTCTCATCATCGCCACTCCCACGGCCTATCTCAGTTCGATCTCCGCATGTGCAAAACGAGGTATCTTGCTGAAAGGCGGCGTGATCTTAGATGCGCTTGCTCAAGCAAAAGGAGTCGCCTTTGACAAAACAGGAACACTGACCACGGGAAAGCTCATCTGCGCCTCATTTGAATCCCTGGCCCCTAACCCCACCCTTTCACCAGAAACAGCTCTTTCCATCGCTTACGCAATGGAGAGAAATGCTGTTCACCCTGTTGCAGAGGCGGTTATAAATCTCGCACAGGAGCGAGAGCTCTCTCCTCATCCTCTTGAAAATTTCAGATCCATTCCGGGGGCAGGCTTAGAAGCGGAAGTTCTTCTTGCAACAGGAAAAGTTTCTGTTTTTCTAGGTAGCGCAGATTTCATTCTCTCGAAAAACCCCTCACTGCATGTTCCAACACCTCAAGAGGGCCACCTCTTTGCCTTTCTCCTCATCGACAGCACACTTTTTCTTTTCCGTTTTGTCGATGCGATCAGATCCGACGCACAAAAAGCCATTGAAGCACTCAAAGATCAAAATCTCAAAATGACGATGCTGACAGGTGATCGCCTAGCAAATGCGACCCCTGTTGCTGAAGCTCTCAAAATCGACCAGGTCTATGCCGATTTAAAACCTGAGGATAAGCTTAATAAAGTCGCTGAGCTCGCGGAAAAAGAGGGGCTCATCATGGTGGGTGATGGAGTTAATGATGCTCCTGCACTTGCGCGCTCCACTGTCGGCGTCTCCTTGGGAAGAGTGGCGAGCGCGACGGCCGTTGACGCCTCTGATGTCGTTCTTCTTCACGAAGATCTCACGCTTCTGCCCTGGCTCATTTCAAAAGCGCGCAAAACGCACGCGATCATCAAACAAAACCTCACCCTCTCGCTCGGTGTGATCCTCCTTGCCACAACTCCCGCGCTTCTCGGCCTCGTTCCCCTCTGGGCAGCCGTCCTCCTCCACGAAGGCGGCACCGTGCTCGTCGGCCTCAATAGCCTCCGCCTCCTTCGTAAAAACTAGAGAGAAGTCACATAGTCGTTGGGCAAAATCTCATTTCACCACAGAGACACAGAGAAAGATGAGGTTGCACAGAGGCAAGAGAACAATTCTTCTTTTTGCTGGAGAGCAAAAAGAAAAAACTCCGTCCGCTATCGCGGCAGAAGCCTCATTTTTTGCTCTCTAGCAAAAAGGGAGTTCTCCTCCTTATCTCTGTGCAACCTCATCTTTCTCTGTGTCTCTGTGGTGAATCTTTACGCCCTTACAGCATAAGTTGCAGGAAGTGAGAGAGTGTGTTATGGAGTGAGGTATGACGGTTGATCCGCAAAAGCTGCTCTCCGATGCGTTGCAGAAGGAGAGCAAAAAGTTTGAAGAGTTCTACCTCTGGATCTGCGCACACATGCCTCCGAGTTTTTTTGAGGAGGTTAAAGGAGACAACCTTCTCCTAGTGACGCACAACTTGATGGGTCTCAACCTTCAAGAGTTCACCTCGCATATCCACATGAAGGGAGGAGCTTTTTCTCTCTGTCTCGATAGCCCCACGGCAGATCAAGAGATCTTAAAGCACTACAGACGCTTTGGCATCAAAGACTATTGTGCCTTTGTCTCCAATGCACCACCTCCTTTTCCGGATATGACATCCCCACTTCGCATTGCGATTTTGGATTTCACGGGCCTCCCTGAAAAGGGAAGAGAGATCCTTTCTTCAGATAGGCAGAAGGGCGTTCTGGAACTGGTCAAAACCCGTAATCCTCAGGTGACGGATGAGGAGTTCAAAAAACTCATCGAGGGAATCTCTCCCCGCTTTTTGCGCGCTCTCGGGAATGAGAGGCTTATCATGGCGCTTGAAATGTTCTTCCGCGCCAAAACACGCGATCAGTGCCAATACGAGGTGCGCTACGTGGAAGATTGGGCGAAGAAAAAAGAGACCCCCTCTCTGCAGATCGTCTTCGCCTGGAAAAATGTACCAAAACACGACTTCCTATTTCGTCTGGCAAAAATGATCCATCGGCATGGGCTTGCGCTCAAGCGGGTGAATGCGACATACATCGACTCCTACAGCAAAGAGAATATCCTGATTCTCTCGATGGGTCTTCACGGCATCCACGGCAAGGCCGCATGGGAAGAGGCGGATATCCACGACTTTTTGCAGGAGATGGTCACCCTCAAATACTTTGAAGGGTTGGAAGAGATCGAAAAGCAGTTTGTCGATTCGGGTCTTGTGCGCGGTAATATCGGCAATCTATTGAAATCGCTTACCTACTTCGTGCACCAGGTGCTTTTGCACGAAGATCTGCACATGTACTCGTTCGAGAAGATCGTTGAAGGATTTTGTCGGCACCCTGAACTGACCGTACAGGTGGCGCAGGCATTCGAGGCCAAATTTCATCCCGAGAAGAAGAACCTCACCGAGCATGAAAATATTCAGAAGAGCTTCTTTAAGCTGGTCGATGAGGTCGATACAGGCCAGGAGATCAATGATCGCCGCAGAAAAAACATCTTAAAGCAGGCGATGAACGCCGTTGTTTTCTGTCTCAAGACCAACTTCTACCGCAATAACAAGATCGCCCACTCTTTCCGCTTCGATCCTAAATATCTCAACTCTGTTCCCTACAAACGCGAGGATAAATTCCCCGAACTTCCCTATGCAATCTTCTTCATGAAAGGAATGCATTTTCTTGGTTTTCATACTCGATTTAAAGACCTTTCGCGCGGAGGCTTGCGCACGGTTCTTCCGCAGCGCATGGAGCAGATGGTGGCCGAGCAGAACAACGTCTTTTCCGAGTGCTACGGCCTGGCCTATACCCAGCAGAAAAAAAACAAAGACATTCCCGAGGGTGGGGCTAAGGGAATCATCTTCCTAGAGCCCTATGAAAGCCTGGCAATCGAGGGAGAGATCTACAAACGAGAGCTCAAAGAGGCAGGACTTTCTGCACAAGAGATCGAAAGTCGACTTACCGCCTTTCATAGCGAACATAGACTCGAGTATCTCTACCAGTCGCAACGCGCCTACATCGACAGCTTTATGACTCTCATCAATTGTGAACTTGATGGGAAACTGAAGGCTAAGGACATTGTCGATTACTGGAATAAACCCGAATATATCTATCTCGGTCCTGACGAGAATATGCACAACGAGATGATCGTCTGGATCGCAAATTACAGCAAAGCCTCTGGTTATAAACCCGGGGGCTCGTTCATCACAAGCAAACCGGGCGCTGGCATCAACCACAAAGAGTATGGGGTCACCTCTTTCGGTGTGAATGTCTACATGGAAGAGGTGCTGAAATATCTAGGTATCGATCCCAAAACGACCGGTTTTACCATAAAAATGTCTGGTGGTCCCGATGGCGATGTCGCGGGGAACCAGCTTCTCAACCTCGCGCGTTTTTATCCCAATACGGCAAAACTTCTCGCTCTAACAGACGGATCCGGTACGATCTCCGACCCACAGGGTCTCGATCTCAAAATTCTCGAACAGCTCTTCCGCGAAGGAAAGCCGATCCGCTTCTATCCTCCAGAAAAACTTGCTGAAGGAGGGTTCCTCCTCGATATCCGCACCAAGCGCGAGCAGACTGCCTACGCTCAACAGACTCTTTGCTGGCGAAAAAAAGAGGGAAAACTCCTAGAAGATTGGCTGTCGGGCAATGAGATGAACCATCTCTACCGCTTGAATGTTCATCAGACAAAAGCGGATGTTTTTATCCCCGCAGGAGGCCGTCCGCGCACTTTAAACGACCTCAACTTTAAAGAGTTTCTCGATGAGGCGGGTAAACCGACTTCAAAAGCGATCGTCGAAGGAGCCAACCTCTACCTCACTCCCTGGGCTCGCCATGCGCTCGAAAAGCTCGGCGTTCTCATCATCAAAGATAGCTCAGCAAACAAGGGCGGAGTTACCTGCTCCTCTTTCGAGGTTCTCTGCGGCCTCTGCCTATCCGAAGAGGAGTTTATTAAAGAGAAACCGATTCTAATGAAGGAAATTCTGGATATCATCCGCGCGCGTGCGCTTGATGAAGCAAAACTCCTGTTGCGCACGCACAAAGAAACCCGCGCCTTTCTCACAGATATTTCTGAATGGATCTCTGAGAAAATCAATACCTTTATGTACCAACTTCTCGACTATCTGCAGCCACTTCCTCTTTCGAACGACCCTAAAGATCCTCTCACTCGCTGCTTACTCAACTACTGCCCGCCTCTTCTGCGCACAAAATATGAAAAACGCGTGCTAAACGAAATCCCCGACATCCATAAAAAAGCGGTCATCGCCTGCTACATCGCTTCTAGGCTTGTTTATAGCCGTGGATTAGATTGGGCTCCATCTGTTGTAGATGTGTTGCCCATTTTGTCAAATGATCCTGCAATCCTAAACGGATAGACGGCTCATCAACAATCAGTTTATCTCTTTCGTGTTCTCTTTTTCTTTTCTTTTGATATCGAGCTCAGTTCAGCCTCAATTTCTTCGACCGTAGGAAGACTTGACTTCAGTTCTTTTGGAAGCTTTTCAACCAACTTCGCTTCAAATTCTGCAACTCCAATCGGTCGATTGAAATTTCTTAGCACGTATTCAGCAAACACATTGTTTTTTGTCTTACACAGGATGATCCCAATGGTGGGCTGATCGCTCACATGCCTTAACTGATCGTCTACTGCGGAGAGATAGGCGCTCATTTGCCCTGCATCGCGACTGTCAAACTCTCCTCCTTTGAGTTCCACAATGATGTAGCATCGTAGTTTTAGATGGTAAAACAGCAAATCGATATACAGAGTTTTTTCCCCCGCATTAACTGGGTACTGTTGACCAACGAATGCAAATCCCTGTCCCAACTCCACCAAAAACTTCTGAATGTGTTTAACGAGACCATCTTCCAAGTCTTTTTCCAAATACGCCTTGTGTAATGTGAGGAAGTCGAATAGGTAAGGGTCTTTCAAAGATTGTTGAGCTAGGTCCGATTGAGGGGCTGGTAATGCTGCCTGAAAGTTAGTGATTGCTTTTCCTTCCCTACGGTACACGTCGTTTTCGATCCAAACTGCAAGCACACTTCTGCTTAGCCCGTTTTCTATGGATTTCTGCGCGTACCATAGGCGTTCTGCTGTATCTTTAACTTTTTCAAGGATGAGTGCATTATGTCCCCAGGGAATAGAAAATACGGGGAGATAAGCTAATTGTGCCACAGCTTGTGGCACTTTTGCATATGCTTGGTAGAATGCTTTCATCCTAAACATATTGCGCCTCGAGAACCCTTCGACACCAGGAAACTCATTTTGAAGATCTTTTGCCACCCTTTCCAACACATTGCTTCCCCAGCTTTCTTGCGTCTGTTTTTCAGAGATTTCCTTTCCAATATCCCAGTACAGTTTGATTAGCTCTCTGTTGGCGGCTATGGCCCCTTTGATCTGAGCTGATCGTATTTTAGTCTTCAATGAGGTGATGAATTTCACATAATGCGCTGCTGAGATTTCAGTGTTTTTGACAGTCAGGACCAATTTTTTAGCCATTGATAGTTCCTATTTCTTTTTCATGCCACATGCCTACCTCTTATCATCTCGCCCAAGAATTTTTTGCCAAATACAAGGCGCCGGATGATACTGAAAATGAGTTTTCAAGATGAAGGGAAATTTAAGAAGCTTTGTGGATCAGCCGTGCGATTTTTCTCTTTTGAGAAAAGCTGAATCTCAATAGATTGCAAATTTATGAATAGACTTACAAAACTCTCGCTGTCGATTTTTGTCACCTTCTCACTGTGGGAAACGGATCTTTTCTCCGCTTCGAGCACATGGACCAATACGGGTGGCGCCGGACAGCTTTGGACAAACCCCGCTAACTGGAGCGGAGGGGTCCCCAACGCGCAGGATGCTGACGCGTTTTTACTCAATTCGATTACCTCAGACTGCACCATCGATCTCAACGGGAACAAGACTCTGGCGAATTTGACGTTCGATGATAACAACAACTACACAGTCTTCACGACTAGTGGGGATCTCAGTTTCAACGCAGACCCCGCTACAACGGTGTCCATCACGGTTTCAAATGCGAATGGAGATGGAAACCACAGCATGACCTGCGACATCGGTTTTTCTGATCCGATGACGATCAATCACACCTCGAACGGAACATTTACCATTTCTGGTCGTTTTAGTACCGGATTCGGACTCTCTCTCACAAAAACTGGAGGAGGAACCACGATCCTCTCTGGAACTACGACTAATACGATCCTTGATCTTAACCTGATCAATGGTGGAACACTTGTCCTCGCAAAAACGGGCGCGGGCATCACAGCTATGGGAGGATCGGTCCAGCTCACTAATGCCGGAACAATCCTGCGGACAGATCAACCAGATCAGTTTAGGAGTGGCACAAACTTTACAATCAATGCGGATACCACCTTTGATCTTAACGACAACAATCAAATGATCGCGGGTGCGGGAGGGGTAGGCACCATCGATTTAGGTACGGCGACATTGACACTCGACTCAGGATCTTCAGATTTTCCTGGAGTGATTACCGGTACAGGGGGAATTACACAAGCAACGAGTGGGCTCTTCATCATGTCGGGAGGCACAGCAAATACCTACACTGGCCTCACTCAGGTTACAGGGGGTACACTCGCCCTCAATAAAACCGCTGGAGTGAACGCGCTTGCCGGTAACGTCTCGATTGGTGGAGGAACCCTTCGACTCGATGCTGCCAATCAGATTCCCAACACCTCAACGGTGACTCTTTCAAGTGGTTCTTTAGATCTAAATGGAAATGCAGAGACGATCAGCAGCCTGACATTCAATGGTGGTACAGCTTCGCAAGGAGGCGCTACGCTTACCCTCTCGGGAGCGGGCACCGTCCTTACTATGCGCAACGTGACACTTCCTGGCCCGGTGACTATCGGAGGAAATGCGACCTATGATGCCACAAACGTTGGGACCGCAACGATTTCAGGCAACGTCAATCTTAACGCTGGAACGCGAACTTTCACGGTGAACCACAACGCCTCCAACACGATCGACATGACCGTGGGCGGCATTATTAGTAACGGCGCGGTGGTCAAGAGCGGTGCAGGGGTCCTCGAATTCACGGGTGCGAATACTTATTTTGGAGGAACAACCGTCTCAGCAGGAACGCTCCAGGGCAACACCTCGAGTCTTGTAGGTCTGATCACTAACAACTCAGCTATTGTGTTCGACCAGACGACAAACGGGAACTTCACTGGAATTATAAGCGGATCGGGTACAGTCACAAAGCAGAATAGCGGAACGGTCTCCATCGGCCTAGCACAAAGCTATTCTGGAACCACCACGGTAAGCGCAGGAACACTCCGAGCATTGAACTTAAATGTCTTTCCTGCCTCTTCAAACTATGTCGTAAATGGCACTCTAGATCTGAATGGATTTAGCCAACAAATTGCGAGTTTGAGTGGATCGGGAACCGTCTCAACGGGCGGCGGTGGTGTACTGACGATAGCTCTTAATTCAGACTCTACTTTTAGCGGCGCCATTACGGGAATCGGGGGGCTAGCCAAAGAAGGACCTGCGACTCTCACACTTTCTGGTTCGGCCAGCTATGCGGGTGCAACAACCATTCTTGGCACACTGCGCGGAGGAGCAGCAAATGCTTTCTCAGTGGCGTCCAACCATTCGGTGGGCGGAACGCTTGATTTAGGCGGCTTCGACCAAGGAATTGGAGGCTTAAACGGTAGCAGTACAGGCATTGTGGCGCTGGGAGCAAATACACTGACCTGCTTAGGCTTCGGTGCTGATACCTTTTTCAGCGGAACAATCACCGGTGTTGGTGGTTCCTTCACCTTGCAGAGTAGTAACACTCTCACCTTTTCTAGCATCAGCCCAAATACCTATTCCGGACTTACAACTGTCGCGAGTGGAACGCTTGCCCTCAACAAAACTCCGGGCATTAACGCCATCGGAGGAGATGCCACTGTCAACAGTCTAGGAACGCTTCGATTGAATGCTTCCAATCAGATTCCCGACACCTCTGCGCTCACAGTCAATGGAACCTTCAACCTCAATAATTTTTCTGAGGCGATCGGCTCGCTTGCAGGCTCTGGAAGCGTCACGCTCGGAAGCGGGCAGCTTACGACAGGTGCGAGCGCTTCCACCACTTTTTCGGGAGCGATCAGCGGAGTGGGTGGATCTCTCGTCAAGCAAGGCGCAACGACATTTATCCTGACAGGAACCAACTCCTATTCTGGAGGAACCACCGTTTCAGCGGGAACACTTCAGGGAAACAGTTCAAGTCTTCAAGGCAATATCCTGAATAATGCTGCGCTTGTCTTCGATCAAGCGACTACAGGCACCTACGCAGGCGTGTTAACCGGTAACGGCACTCTTACAAAACAGAATAGCGGCGACCTGATTGTATCGGGTGCGAGCCCTGCTTTTACAGGGACAACAGCTGTTTCTGCAGGAAGGCTCTCTGTGAATGGATCTCTAGCCTCAAGCGCGATGACAGTCGGAGCCAGTGGTACATTGGGAGGAACGGGAACGATCACAGCTCCCATTACCTTGAACGGCACCCTTGCTCCCGGTAATAGCATCGGAACGATTACCATCGTCGGAGATCTAGTCCAAACATCTGGTTCAACACTTGAGATCGAAATAAGCCCAACGGATGCAGACCGTGTGAATATCACGGGAACCTACACGATCGACCCAGGGGCTAGACTGCTCATCATCCCCGAAGCGGGTGTGTATCCTTCAAGTTTTACGCGTATCATTGTCGATGCTCCGCCAGGAGCGCTCACTGGAACATTTTCGACGGTTGAGGTCACACTGCCCACCTTCGCAGTATCTGTAATCTATGATGTAGGGGCTGGCGACGTCATTTTGGCCAGTATCTCAGAGCTTCCTTTCTCCGATGTCATCATGGGAGGCAACGCAGGCGCGGTAGCAACCTGCTTGGATACCCTTGCAGCACCTGCAGGAAGCGATCTGGAGATCGTACTTGCTGAGCTCCGCATGATTCCGACTGTTGAAGGTCTTAGTGAAGCCCTCGCTCTTCTTCAACCTTCACAATTTACGGCATTGGCTCTCGCACAAGAAAATGCAACACTCTACACCAACGATGCGATCTTCTACCGGCTGGGACAAAATACCAGAATCTGCCCTCGCCCTTGTGCAAAAACAACTACCAAATCCAACCGCAGACGCCGTTCTGCTCCTCCAGAAACAGAGACCTGCACAGCAGAAAAAAACCGCGCCTTCTGGGCAGCTCCCTATGGCGCTTTGAGTACACAGCGTAGACAAAACCAGCAACCTGGATTCTCCACAGGAACTGGTGGTGCCGTATTCGGGGCGGACTTTAATCCCACAGACATATGGACCTTTGGCGGAGCTCTTGGATATAGCTATGTTGATCTCGACTGGAAAGATAGTCGCGGACATGCCGCGATGCAAAATGGATATGGCGCCCTCTATACCAGTGCGGTCGGAAAATATGCCTATTTCTTCGGCAGCGCGATTGGAAGTTATAACCATTATAACGCGCGTCGTCATATCGTCTTTGGCGATGGACTACTGACGGATATCAATCGAAACGCGCACAGCAACCACAACGGCTGGCAGGGATCGGGTCACGCGCAGGGAGGATTCTTCTTCGGCACAAATCTGCAATTCTCTCCCTTTGCGCGCGCAGACTACATTTTCGTTCATGAAAACAGCTTTAATGAACATGGTGCCAATAGCCTTGATCTCCATGTCGAAAAGAAGAACTCCGACCTTCTCGAAGTAGAAGCGGGCATCGAGCTCTCTCGCTGCTTCACAATGAGCAAAAATAAGGTCTCTCCTTCGCTCGGATTAAGTGTCATCCGCGAATGGCGCTTCATGGGCAGCCGCTACAAATCGAGTTTTGATGCCTCCTCCTGCGTCATGGGTACAAAGGGAATCAACCCAGATCGCACACTCTTCAGCGGTGAACTCGGCCTCACCATTCTTCTTCCCAATGAGAACCGCACCCTCTCCTTTGACTACCAAGGAAAATGGGGAAGACATTTCCAAGACAATCGCCTGATGGCGCAATTCCTTCTCCGCTTCTAGCTCTAGAGAAAGAAGAAAAGAATTCACCACAGAGACACAGAGAAAGATGAGGTTGCACAGAGGAAAGAGAGAGGTTTCTGTTTTTGCTTGAGAGCAAAAAAGAAGTTCTTCCTCTTATCTCTGTGCAACCTCATCTTTCTCTGTGTCTCTGTGGTGAATCCCTCTTTTTTAATTAAACATAACAATTTAACAACAAACAACTTAAAACAACAATCCAGCACTCTCTTTAAAAGACTGCTAATTTTTCTTGCCTTTGCTTGCCCCCTTTGCTAGAATGCTGGTTTATGATGAAAAATCTTACGCCAAAAAAACCCGCTAAGGATCAACGCGAGAAGAGTGTTCTTTTAGGGCTCGTCGAGCTCTACCTGAAGACTGGCGCGCCTATTGGCTCTAACACACTGAGGGACAATGGGTTTGAAAGCTTGAGCTCGGCTACGATTCGCAACTATTTCGCGAAGCTAGAGGAAGGGGGCTTCCTTAAACAGCAGCACTCATCTGGCGGACGAATTCCTACCCCTCTTGCCTTTAAGGTTTACGCGCAAGAGCATCTGGGTTCTCAAAAGAGAGAGGATCGAGATCTCTTCAAAAAGCTCTCACGTCAAACCCGTGAAGTTGCGGCCTATTTACAAGAGGTCGCAGAGCTAATCAGCGAAAAAAGCCGCTGCGCTGTGTTTCTCTCCGCTCCCCGCTTCGACCAAGACTTTGTCCTCGACGTTAAACTCATGGGCATCGATCAGAGCCGCTGCCTCTGCGTGATCATCACCGATTTTGGCATTGTGCACACAGAGATCCTCCACACAGAAAAAAAACTCAGCAACTTCACCTTAAAACGGATCGAATCCTACTTTCACTGGCGTATTACCGGAATTGATAAGCCTGAACTCTCTCACGATGAGGAGGCACTTGCTGCTAGGTACTACAAAGAGATCATGCTAAGACATATCGTGAGCTACACCAATTTCTCCGCTGAAGATGTCTACAAAACGGGATTTTCGAAACTGCTTCAATATTCCGACTTTAACAATGCCACCGCGCTTGCAAGCGGACTCTCTCTTTTTGAAAGCCCTGATACGATGCGCAAATTGTTAAACGCTTGCAAAACATCCAACGATCTCTGCTGTTGGATCGGCGAGGATCTGCAACAACACGCTCCGAACGTGACCTCTTGTGCGGTTCTTGCTATCCCCTATCGGATCAATCAAACAACTGTGGGCTCTCTTGCAATCTTGGGGCCGCTTCGCATCCCTTACCAGGAGCTCTTTGAAATTTTACAAACAGCCTCTTCCGCCATCACGGAGACCCTGACGAAAAGCATGTACAAATTCAAAATCACCTTTCGACAGCCACAAGCGTCACATCTCGATTTTAAAACCTATCCGTCAGAGAGCCTGCTGCTCGAAAATAAAAACTATAATGAGGAACTTTCATGAGTGAAGAACAAACACTAACTGCAGAACAAGAGAAGATCCAACAGCTGGAAACGGAGCTAAACGAGTTCAAAGACAAGTATCTCCGTACGCTTGCAGAGATGGAAAATGCACGTAAGCGGATGCAAAAAGAAAAACAGGAGATGACACGCTTCGCTGTTGAAAATGCTTTTGCGGAGATCCTCTCCCCTATCGACAACTTAGAGAATGCACTCGCCTTTGCGGGCAAAATGTCTGAAGAGACACGCAACTGGGCGATGGGCTTTCAGATGATTTTGATCCAATTTAAAGATGCTCTTAACGAACAGGGCATTCAGGCATTTGAATCGGTCGGAACCCTCTTCGATCCTCATAAACACCAAGCGGTCGAAATTGAGGAGACTGAAGAGAAACCCGACGGCACGATTGTACAAGAGTTTGTAAAAGGCTACCGGTGCGGCGATCGCACCATCCGTCCAGCGCGCGTAAAAGTCGCAAAGGCGCCAGGACAGAAAGAAGAAGAATTAAACAATAAATCTGAGGAGTAAAAAAAATATGACAGAACAGAAGAAAAAAGGCCGTATCATCGGCATCGACTTAGGAACAACCAATTCTTGCGTGGCGATCATGGAGGGCGGACAGCCTGTGGTGATTGCAAACGCAGAGGGAACACGCACAACCCCTTCGATCGTTTCATACAAGGGTTCTGAGCGTCTCGTAGGCGTAACTGCAAAAAGACAAGCGGTAACACAACCGGAGCGCACTGTCTATTCGGCAAAGCGTTTTATCGGGCGCAAGTTTGCAGAAGTGCAAGACGAGATCAAAAACGTTCCTTACAAAGTAACGAAAAACGCCAATGGCGATGCAGTGATTGAGATCGACGGGAAGCCCCTCTCTCCTGAAGAGGTGGGCGCACAAGTTCTCATGAAGATGAAAGAGACTGCGGAAGCGTACCTCGGAGAAAAAGTGACAGAAGCGGTCATCACCGTTCCTGCTTACTTCAATGATTCGCAGAGACAGTCGACGAAAGATGCGGGTAGAATTGCGGGTCTCGACGTTAAACGTATCATCCCCGAGCCTACAGCCGCAGCACTCGCTTACGGCCTAGACAAACAGAGCGATAAAAAGATCGCCGTCTTCGACTTGGGCGGAGGAACATTTGACATTTCGATTCTCGAGATCGGTGATGGAGTATTCGAAGTGCTTTCAACAAACGGGGATACACACCTCGGTGGTGATGACTTCGACAACGCGATCCTTCAATGGATGCTCGACGAGTTTAAGAGAGAGAACGGAATTGATCTCTCCAAAGATAAGATGGCGCTCCAGCGTCTGCGCGATGCTGCTGAAAAAGCAAAGATCGAGCTCTCTGGAACCCAGACAACCGAGATCAACCAGCCGTTCATCACGATGGATGCGACAGGCCCAAAACACCTTGCACTCTCACTCACACGTGCAAAACTGGAGAGCCTGACACACAATCTGATCGAGCGCACAAAAGAGCCTTGCTTGAAAGCTCTTAAAGACTCTGGTCTCTCTGCAAGTCAGATCGACGAGGTGATCCTCGTTGGCGGTATGACACGTATGCCTGCAGTGGAGAAAAAAGTGGTCGAGATCTTCGGCAAAGAAGCTCACAAAGGGGTAAACCCTGATGAAGTCGTCGCGATTGGTGCGGCGATCCAAGGTGGTGTTCTTGCCGGTGATGTGAAGGATGTTCTCCTTCTCGACGTGATTCCGCTCACACTCGGTATCGAAACTCTTGGTGGAGTTTTGACCCCGCTTGTCGAGCGAAACACGACGATCCCGACGCAGAAGAAACAGGTCTTCTCGACTGCTGCCGACAATCAGCCTGCGGTCACCATTGTGGTTCTCCAAGGAGAGCGCAAGATGGCCAAAGACAACAAAGAGATCGGCCGCTTTGATTTGACCGATATTCCTCCTGCGCCACGCGGCGTCCCACAAATTGAGGTCGCCTTCGACATCGACGCAGATGGTATTCTGCACGTCTCTGCGAAGGACATCCAGTCTGGAAAACAGCAGAAGATCCGCATCGAAGCAAAATCGGGTCTCAGTGAAAACGAGATCAAGAAGATGTTGAAAGATGCTGAAGAGCATGCTGAAGAGGACAAGAAGCGCAAAGAGGAGGTCGAAGTGAAAAACGAGGCCGACTCTCTCGCCTTCCGCGCGCAGAAAGCGCTCAGCGAGCACAAGGAGAAACTCCCACAGGATGTGATCTCCTCCGTGCAAGGGAAGATCGATGCGCTGAAAAAGACGCTCGAAGGAAATGACACCGCTGCAATCAAGGCAGCTACCGAAGAGCTCAATCAGCACATGCAGAAAATCGGCGAAGCGATGCAAAAAGCGGGTGCAGCGCAAGGTGCACAAGCCGGACCCTCTGCTGGACCTCAGCAGAAGAGCGCAAAACCTGACATCGAAGAAGCCGATGTCGAAATTCTCGACGGCGAAGAGAAGAAGTAATCGCCAAGAGAAAATTTCCTGGGTCGCAAACAAGAGGGGGAAATTCCCCCTCTTTTTTATTTTTGAGGAAAAGAAAAAACGGACAACAATTCTTTGAGCGCGAAGCGCCGCACTCCAAAGAGCTCGCCCTGGGCTCGCTCAAAGAAACTTCGGGTTTTGGCCGTCCATTCTTCTCCCCTCCCGCGAACTCTCATTTAAAATGATGATTATTATTATTTAAAATAATAGATACAATTGTATTATTTAACTATTTGTTATAAAATATTTGCGAAACAAATGGAGTTTTATGTCTCAAATTACACTTCCTTCGTCTGCCAGGGAAAGTCTTCGGCACCTCAGCTTAGATGTCGCACCAGTGGCTATGCGAGATCCGAAACCTGTGACTACAAAAGTTGCGCAACAGGTCTTCGAAGCGCGCCCGATCAATGACCTGATCTTTACGTTCATGCCCATTAATGACCAGGATCGGATGAAAAGGGTCTCACAGTGCTGCTTAGCTGCTGCAAAGCGCGTTCAACTCGTTTTGGTTTACCAAGCTCTACCTGAGGGTGATTTGTGGAGACAATACGCGGGTGTAAATGCTTTAAAAGGGGTGGTTATCCGCAACTTTCCAGCCCCGATTCAGCGGCCCCTTTCAAATTATCCTGCGCGTTGCATGGCGGGATTCGAACAAACAACTCCAGGCCAATTTTCTTTCTATAAATTTGAACGCCATGAGTTCACTCACGAAGCACGCCTTCCTCTCCTTCCTAGCTTGACAGTGCGGGAATGTATAGTCGTAGGTCTCGATGCAAGAACCCGTTATTTAAAAGAAAAAGAGAACTCTTGTTGCACACCTTCGGTGTCACGAGGTCCGGGCTGTTTAGACGCCATACGTTTTATTTCCGTGTCCTTATTCGAACACTGCTGCTTTAAATCGGCACTCACGATCAAGTTTGGATGGCTGACAACATGGCGCGAAAACGGCGGAGCTGACGCCACTCAATCTCGCGCTCCGCTTGAGAGAAAGGGCAACGATCTCAAGAATCCAGACAGTAAAGATAAAAACGTTTAATTAGAGGAAAAATGTCTGTAAGTAATATTAGACTTATTCAAGTCGCCCCTGCACAGAAACCTACGGGGCAGAAAGTCTGCGCGTCCCGACCAATCCGCGATCTGATCGTGAGTTACATGCAAGTGAAAGAGCGTGATTGCGTAAAGGGAGTTTCTCAAGACTTTCTTGCTTCGGCGCAACGCGTAGAAAGGAAAGAGCTTCTAAAATACTTTCCTGAGAGTGGTTTGTGTTGGGTGGCGGGAAAGAAAGGGTTGAGTCGGATAAAGATTCGGAATTTTCCCACGCGTGTTCAAGCTCCTCTCAAGAATTACCCCGATTTCATGGCGGGTTGGGAGCAGATTAAACCAGGAGTGTTCACCCTTTACTTAATCCGCACAGAAAAAAAGGAAACCAGTGCCCGCTCTTGCATTCCTGGACAAGTCGCAAGACAACAAAAAGAGCTCTCCTACTTCTGTGGGGCAGAAGAAAATCGCCATGTGCGCATCTCAGAGATCCAAACTAGTTGCTGTTCTGCAATGGAAGATCCTGGCTGCTGTGCTGCTCTCGCATTCATGCTTGGCTGTACATGGCTTTTAAGCATCAAAGGCGACGACAAAAGGTAGGTTTCCAAGGTTCTTTTCACAGCTTTTTTAGAAGCTCAAGAGCGCCTTTAGTGTGGAGGTCCTCATACACATCCGCGATTGAGGGAGTGGGCCCGATAAATTTCTGTTTGAGGCGCAAGATTTTGAGAACGCGCGCATCGAGCTCCTCTTCTGAAACGCTCTTTAATGCTGCAAATGCACGGGGAAGTTGGACGCGCAGAATGTCGTCGATATTCGGTGCGACATGATCGCCGTAGAGAAGAATGTCGTGGCCGGCATGAAAGGCGTTTAGTGCGATCTCTTCGACAGAGTAGGTGTTGGCGAGCGCTTTCATGTTGAGCGCATCTGTGATGACAACACCTTTAAATTTCATCCTCGTCTTAAGAAGATCGGTGACGACAGCATGTGAAAAGGTAACGGGTTTTTCGGGATCGAGAACTGGGACCATTAGATGTGCCGTCATCACGCACTCGACCCCTTCTGCAATCGCTCTTCGAAATGGAAGAAGTTCAACGCTCTCTAATCTCTTAATACCGTGAGCAATGGTGGGGAGATCCATGTGAGAATCAACACTCGTGTCGCCATGGCCGGGAAAATGCTTTGCGCAAGCGGCGGTGCCGCTTTTCTGGTGCCCTCGGAGCCAGTGGGCGCCACGTTCTGCGACAGCGCCCGCATCATCCCCGAACGAGCGCGGGCCGATGATCGGATTATTAGGGTTATTATTGACATCGACGACGGGAGCGAGATTCACATGCAGCCCCACCCGCTTACATTGCCTGCCAATTTCACGACCTAGATCATAAATGAGCGAGAGATCTTGGAGCTTTCCCAAAGCTTGATTTTTGGGATAGACGATCGCGTCTGTCAGGCGCATGCTGAGGCCCCATTCGGCATCGCCGACGCAAAGTAGTGGTATCTTCGTGAGGCTTTGGAGCCACTGGATAAGCTCGAGCTGACCCGCGGCAGTCCCCTGTTTCAGAATCACTCCGCCAATGTGATACTGCTGGATGGCCTTTTGTAGATCATTGCGATGGTCTTCGCCCCGCAATTGACAAGCGGGCATGATGAGAAGCTGGCCGATCTTCTCCTCGCGGCTCATCTTGGCAAGGGTATCCTGAGCCCAATCGGCTCTGGCGCTAACTGGAAGGAGGAGAAGACCCACCACAGAGGCACAGAGAGAGATGAGGTTGCGCAGAGAAAAAACGACTTTTTTTGCGAGAGCAAAAAAAGTGACTTCTGTCGCTCTGCGACAGGAAAATTCTTTTTTTTGCTCTCGCAATAAAAAGAGGCCTCCCTCCCTACTCTGTGCACCCTCATCTCTCTCTGTGCCTCTGTGGTGCATCTTTCTCTCCCTCATTTAAAGAAGCGCGAGAAGAGCCTTAAGAGGTCGTTGTAGGTGAGGTAGACAAAGAGGGCGACGAGCAGAACGACAAACGGAATGATGAGCCGTTCCATTGTCTTGGCTTTAATCGGCTTTTTGGTGACCATTTCGACGAGGGAGAAGCAGATATGGCCGCCATCAAGAACGGGAATGGGAAGGAGATTTAAGATGCCGAGGTTAAGGCTGATGAGTCCCATCCAGAAGAGGACCTCTTTGACTCCTACACCCCAGCTATGATGTATCACTTCAACGATCCCAACAGGACCCGACATCCATTTCGGACTAAGAGCTCCGCTAAACAGAGAAGAGATGGTGCGCCATGTATCTTTAAAGACATCTGAAAACAAGGTGAATGGCGAGGGGTTATACTTCACAGGAAGATCGACGGGTCTCATGCCGAGCTTGAGTTTTTTCTGTTCGCTCTCAAAAAAGCGCATCGCCTCTGCTTTTTCTTTAGGATTTTCAATAGACGCAATACGTTCTTTGATGGAATTTTCTTTCCGCTCAACGTGCGATTTTTGTGAAGAGTCCAAATTGAATTCGCTTAGGGGCTTGGGAGTGATCGGTGCGAGCAAAAAGAAGTTACCCGCTTGCGGAGTTTCTTTTCCGGTTCCGAGAGAATTGACGATTTTTGAAAGGGTATCCCATTGGACACTTTCTAAGAAAAAACGGTCTACATCTTTCCAAGAGATCGAAGGGAGCTCGCCAAATCTCTGGACAATCACGCGTAGCTGTCTCGTTTGAACGGCTTTGAAGATCGCTGCGGAATTGCTCATCGGAATTCCGTCGACAGCGAGAATTTTGTCGCCGACGACAAGAGGGATCTCCATTGGAGAACGCGCACGTGCATCATAGCGGCACTCTTTGGAGCTATCATCGAGATAGGTGATCTCCCGTTCAACAACGGCATCGTGCGTCAGGTTATACGGAATGAAAAAGAGTTGGTCAATTTTGCTCTTCATGCCCGCTTCATGCTGCCAGTCATCGAGCTCAGCACGCTCTGTTGTCGAAAACTTAATATCGCCAATTTTAAGACGAGGAATCCGCGTTAAAAAGGTTTTATCTCCCCTCTGCACAGTGAGAAGTGTCTTAGACTCATTGATGAGTGTATTGAACTGCATGAGAGAAAAAATGAGTTCGCCGTCTACCCAGATAATGCGATCTCTATCTTGAATTCCAGATTGATAGAGTGGAGATCCAGGTTGAAGCAAACGCTCTTTTTCAGAGGCGTCACGATCAAAGAGAAGAAAGCTTGCGGGGCCCAAGAGGCCGACAGTCGTCATCGAGGGGTCTTGTGCAAGAGGATGTGGATAGGTTTGAAGGGTATAATCGAATGGCTCTTTGGTGAGCGTGGTGTAATCAATCTTCAATCCCTGAACCCTTGCACTCCCCTGATCTGTGACAGCTGCATACACAAGCTCTTTGAATCCAGTGAAAGGTCGGCCGTTGTATTTTGTGATCTCATCTCCAGATCGCACTCCATTCTCATAAATCTGCGCGCAGGGATCGATCCAGCCGATTGTGTGCGTGAACTCGGCAAAGGGTTTATCGCGTCCACCGGTCACCCAGATCATTGAAAATGCGACGAGCGCAAATACGATGTTGAATAATGGCCCCATAATGGCGACCTTGATCCGCTGCCATGGAGTCTTACCAAAAAAACCATCGGGAATCTGATACGGCTCGATCGACCCCTTTTTCTCCATTCCTTTGATACGGACAAAACCACCAAAAGGAAGCCATCCTACTTGCCACTTCACACCCTTTCGCTCCCACGCGAAGATCGGCTTTCCGAAACCGATACTAAAGGCTTCAACGGTCATCCCGACTCGCAAAGCCATAAAGTAGTGGCCAAGCTCGTGGATAAAGACGAGAAATCCAAGTCCAAATGCGGCAAAAATAATGTAGATGATGTTTTGGGCCATTTCAGTTCTTCAAGAGGAATTATGTTTCAACTTGCTGCTGATGATCGCTGGCGAGCTCTCTTTTCCACAAGATCTTTTTCACAGCTAAAACCAGAATGCCCTGTCTTGGGGCAAAGAGGATGGCAAGAAGATAGAAGAAGCCAATGACGGCAACTACAAGTCCGGAAGTTGAAAGAGCGAGCCCATAAACAGAGAAGAGGTGGCGGGAGAGAGCGACGCCGATGAGAGCCGAAAGGCTGCCGAAAATGCTTGCGAGGAAAATGAGCGTTGGAAGCCGATGAGTCAAGAGTCGCGCGGTGAGAACGGGCCCCACCAAGAATGCTAAAAAGAGGAGGACGCCGACCGCCCTAAACGCACCAATCGAGGTGGCCGAGACAAGAACCATGAGTAGGTAGGTGTAAAAAACCGGAGAAAGTCCCAACGTGCGTGCATAGGTCGAATCAAAGGCAACGAGGCAGAACTGCTTGAAGAAAGCGAGGACCACTCCGAACGTGAGAAGGCAAACGGAGAAGATCAGTTTCAAATCATCGAAGTGCAGTGCATCGACATTTCCCATGATCGCTTCAACACCCAAGTGGACATTTCTTGTAAAAAGCGTTACGAGAAGGATCCCGAGCGCAAAGAGAGTATTGAAAACGAGGCCAATACTCGCATCTTCTTGAACTCGCATCAGATGCGTAAGGAGCTGCGTGAGCAGAGTCGTGAGAAGGCCTGTGATCAACGCGGCAACGAGAAGGATGTGCAGACTAAATCCTTCTGTAGAAACGGCCTGGCCACATAAAAGATAGGCTCCGACAATGCCGAGAAGAATCGTGTGCGACAAGGAGTTGGCAAGCATCGTCATGCGCCTTAAAACGAGAAAAGAGCCGACAAGCGCGGATGAGATGGCAACGGCTGTGAGAACGAGAAGTTGAATCTCATCCGAGGCGAGTGTGCTAGGATCTCCCGAAATCCAATTGCCCACACGAGTAAGGAGGAGTCCGAAAAACTCGAAAAAACCTTTGTTCCAGTAGGGGTTGATCATAGAGGCCTTGCCGGAGCTGGAATGGGTTGCTGATGGGGATCGTGCGTAGGATCTTCAAGAAATTCTGTGAGTTCGCTCTCCATTTCGGGGGTAATGATATGTTCCATCTCCTCTGCGCTATGGTGTACTTTTTCAACTCCTTGACCCAAAGAAACAAGGTACACTTCCCAAAGACGGTGCAGACGAATAATTTGTTGAGCTCTCATCGCCCCTTTATCTGTAAGTTCAACCCTTCCCTGGTTTTTCTTGACCAATCCCTTGAAGAGTAATCGATAAAAAAGAAGAAGAGAAAAATGGGGCTGAGGATGTGAAGACTCTTGCGCGCGCCAGAGGGCTTTTAAGATATTTTCTTGTCTGCAGCGATCCTTAAAACGCGCGATACGGATCAGACGGCTAAGGAGGCCGCGTGTTGGGGCAAAAAGGAGCGCAATCAGACAGATGGCTGAGGCGCTGAGCAGGATCATAGGGCCTGTGGGAAAAGAGATCTTCTCTTCCCAAAATTTGGGAAGTTCCACAGAGAGGTAGCTGCCGCAAAACCCGCTGATCAGGCCAAATGTGCCGGCAAGAATAAAAAGTGTTGATAAGCGATGGGTAAACTGGCGAGCAGCAACAGCCGGTGCCACCAGCATACCCGACATCAACACAACACCCACGCTGCGAAGACCAATGATGATAGCAAGAACGAGTAGGATGAAAAGGAAGGCATCGACAAGTGAAACCCTGGCACCAACCGATCTTGCAAGCTGACGATCAAAATTGATCAACTTGAGCGGCTGATAAAGAATGAGGAGAAAGAGGAGTGTGCCCACAAAAAGTAGGCTGTAAATGAGAATGTGACGATCGGTCATCGTCGCGACCTGTCCGTACAAAAAGATGTGGATCTGGTTGAACCAGATAGGATGCGCGACTTGAAGGTGGCTTGCGAATAAGATCCCGATTCCAAAAAAGAGTGCGAGAGCAAAACAGAGTGCGGCATCACTTTTTACACCGAGTCGTTTTTCCATGAGCTCTACAAGCCAGAGCCCACCCAATGCTGAAAGGAAAGCACCTGAAAGAGCGATCACACTTGCGACCCCCTCTCCGAAAGAGAAGAAGGTGGCAAGAAAAAGAATACCGAGAACGATCCCGGGATAAGATGCGTGCGAAAGGGTCTCCGCCAAAAGACAGCGCTTACGCAAAAAAGCGACGACGCCAATAAGCGCAGAGGCCGCGCACATCAGCATGCTGCCGATTGTGGGGGCTCTTAAAACAGGATCTAAAAAATGTTCAAGAGGTGAACCCCAAATCATGCTTTGAATCCTGAGCTGGTTGTTTTTGAGATCCGTGCCACTTCATCCAAAAACACAGAACCCTTGCCATAGGCACGGAGAAGATTATCCGTATTGAAGACCTCCGCGGTAGGGCCACTTGCAACGAGGCAGGTGTTGAGCATGAGAAGCCATTTGAAGTAGGCGCTTACAGTGGAGAGATCATGATGGACAATCAGCAGCGTTTTCCCTTGAGAAACCAGCTCGCCAAAAAGTGCTATCAGTGTCTTTTCTGTCGTGAGATCCACCCCTGCAAAAGGCTCATCCATCAAATAGAGATCCGCCTCTTGCGCGAGCGCCCGGGCAATGAAAATTCTCTGTTGCTGGCCCCCCGAAAGCTGGCCAATCTGCCTGCCCGCAAAAGGAAGCATCCCCACCCTTTCCAAGGCGTCGCGTGCTCTCTTTTTGTCCTCTTTCTTTGGCCACTTAAACAAGCCTAGGTGCCCATACCTTCCCATGAGAACCACCTCTTCTGCCGTCAGAGGAAAATCCCAATCGACAGAGCTTCGTTGAGGAATATAGGCGACTTTTTTACGCACTTCTTTCAGTTTCCGTCCAAAAAATTTGACCTCTCCCGAAAGTGGCTCGATCATTCCAAGCAGAGTTTTTAAAAGGGTGCTCTTCCCCGCTCCATTCGGTCCAACGACTCCGACAAGCGAACCGGCCGGAATAGAAAAATTAATATCCCAGAGCACGGGGGTTTTATCATAATTAACCGTCAGCTGATCGACTTCTAATACATACTTTTCATTCATGGATCTGTTTCCATTCTTGTAACAAGACCGTACTGTTGTGTCCGATCATTTTTAGATAATTATCCGCTGCGGAACCCGCGGGTCCCATTGCATCGCCATAGAGAGCTGCGGAAGAGATCTTTACTGTTAATCCTTTCTCTTTGCAGGCGCTGACAATCTTTTTTAGAGAGTCGCGGCTGACATTCGATTCTGGGAACACGACTCCAATCTGGTAACGGCTTAAGTGATCGATTGTTTTCTGGATATCTGCACTGCTGAGCTGACCGTCTGGCGCGAGTCCCTCTGGCGCCACAAAACGCTTCTGCCATTTTTCTTGTGTCTGCTCATCCCTTTCAGCGAGGTAGGCGCGCGCAAAATAGTTAAAAGCATCATGGCTCGTGACGAGATAGCGAGACTTTTCTGGAACAGCATGCAATCTCTCAATGAGGTCTTGATGGGTTGCAAGCATTTTTTCTCTTAGCTTCGCACCATTTTGCACATAAAAATTTGTATGATCTGGATCTGCCTGTGAGAGAGCCTCTACAATTGGATCAATTGCTGTTGCCCATAGGGAGATATCCATCCAAACATGGGGATCGATCTTTCCGTCGACAAAGATCATCGCCTCTTTTGCTCGCTTCTGAATCTCGTTTCCCAGCGCGACTTTGTGCGGGTGTTTTTGCAGCTGATATTGAAGACTTGCTCCGTGTTCAAGCCCGAGTCCGTTATTAAAAACAATTTCAGCAAATGCGATCTTCTCCTCGTCACCTTTGACAAGCTCATAGCTGTGGGGATCGATCTCTCCGCGAATGAGCGTTAAGCGGTCAACTCTTTCTCCTCCAACTTCTCCAACCAGATCATCGATCATCGCTGTTGTTGAAAGGACTTTAATCCGCCCATTTTTCTCTGTCCAAGAGCTCCAATTCCCTTGCGTCTTCTCCTGTTTTGAACAGCTAAAAAAACCCAAACAGATGAGGAGAATGTATTTGATAGATGCACTCATATTAACATCAATTTTCTATCTTTTCCCAAATATAAACAAGTTCTGTTGCACAAAAAGTTCGACATTTTATAAACTCCCCCAATTGCGAAGAAAAATGGTATTCTCAGAGAACTGAAGAAATACCGAACTAACAAAAGAAGGAATGCTACATTATGTCTAACGAGTCCAAAACAAAAAGCCTGAAAGACGTCGAGGATATCATCGCTAAAGCCATCAAAAAAGTAGGTGGTAAAAAAGAAAATGATCTTTGCAAATATATTCCTATGTCTTCTGGTGGATATATGCACCACTTCACTCTCCGCAAAATGAGATTAAAACAGCCCCAAGAGCTTGGCGCGTTAATTGAAAAGTTTATTACGCAAGCTGAAAGACCTCACAGCGTACCTCCTAAACAACGCGCGGCTCGCGGTTCACGCAAACGTCGTGATCAGATCACCTTCACACGCGGGCAGTTAGAACGTATGCTCACGATTGCCAGACTCGCTGGAGATAAAGAGATGGTAACAATTCTTAGCCCCAAAAAATCTCTTTCCACATGCAAACGCGAGTTGATCGCCTCCATCCGTCACGGAAAGGTCGAGCCAGAACTCTGGAATGCCTATAGCGAATGTGTCCAGATGCACCAACATTTGAGCGCTGACATGCTCCAGGCACTGCAAAGATAAATTTCGAACTCATCAAAAAAAATTTAGGCATTTTGAGATGAAGGGTTTTTGTTGTGATATTTAACAAAAACCCATTAGAATACCTCCTTTAAACACTTTTCATTATTGAGGATAAACCATGGCCGAGACTGTAAAACGTGAATTTGGAAAATGGCGGTCCTTTTTCTGGCCCGTCCATAACTTTGAGCTTAAAAAGCTCCTTCCGATGTTCTTTCTGTTCTTCTTCATCAACTTTAACTACACAATTCTTCGAGACACTAAAGACGCTCTTATCGTTACGGCGCCTGGCTCTGGTGCAGAAGCGATTCCCTTCCTTAAAGTATGGGGCGTGCTGCCTGTGGCCATTCTTTTCATGCTGGCCTACGCGAAGTTAAGCAACATCCTCAGCAAAACACGCTTATTCTATACAACGATCACAGCCTTTATCGCGTTCTTCGGGATCTTTGCTCTCGTGCTCTATCCGATGCGAGACATCCTCCATCCAACGGAGATGGCTGACCGTCTTCAGGCTTTCCTCCCATCTGGATTTAGCGGCTTAGTTGCTCTCTTCAGAAACTGGACATATGCTCTCTTTTACATCATGTCAGAGCTCTGGGGTAGCGTGGCGATCTCCCTCCTTTTCTGGGGATTCGCTAACGACACCACTCGCGTTTCTGAGTCTAAGCGTTTTTACGCGATGTTCGGCCTTGGAGCTAACTTCGCGATGCTCTTTTCTGGCCCTGCAATCGTCTACTTCTCAGACATCCGCAGCAAGCTGCCAGCAGGAGTTGATGCTTGGGGCGTTTCTTTAAATTATATGTTGAGCTTGGTCATTCTCTCAGGGCTCCTCGTTATGGGGATCTACTGGTGGATCAATAAAAAAGTTCTCACAGACAGCCGTTTCTACGATCCAAGCGAGCTGCAAAAAGCAAAAAAAGAGAAGCCCAAAATGCCTCTCAAAGAAAGCTTTGCGCTTCTTGCTAAGTCCAAATACCTCGGCTGCCTTGCAATTCTCGTGATTGCATACGGAATTTCGATCAACCTAGTTGAAGTTACCTGGAAGAGCCAATTGAAGCTCCAATATCCAAATCCAAACGAATATAGCGCATTCATGGGCTACTTCTCCGCTATCACTGGCGTTGCAACGATCCTAATGATGCTCTTCGTTGGTGGTAACGTGATCCGCCGCTTCGGATGGGGCGTCGGCGCGATGATTACTCCTGTCGTTCTGCTCATCACGGGCGTTGGATTCTTCTCGTTCGTGATCTTCCGTGACGCACTCACTGCATTCATCAGCGTCCTGGGTACAACCCCACTGATGCTTGCTGTGCTCTTCGGTACGGCGCAAAACATCATGAGTAAGTCTGCCAAGTACTCACTCTTTGATCCGACTAAAGAGATGGCTTACATTCCTCTTGACCAAGAGTCAAAAGTGAAAGGTAAAGCGGCGATCGACGTCGTGGGAGCTCGCCTCGGCAAGTCTGGGGGCTCACTCGTTCAGCAAGGTCTGATTATCGCTCTCGGTTCTCTTGCTGCCATCACGCCTTATATTGCCGTGATCCTCTTCCTTATCATTGGTGCTTGGATCTACGCATCTAAGTCTTTGAGCGCTCAGTTCTCCAAACTCACTGCAGAGAGAGAGCACGAGCACACAAAGAAAAAAGCCAAAGAGGCAAAAGCGGTGGCAGAACCGCAACCGACAACCTAAGCGCTCTGCGTTTAGTTTTTTTGTCCAAAAAAAGGAGGGAGAAATCCCTCCTTTTTTATTTTCAGCACAGAACAATTCTAAAGATCGGGCACGCACGCGGGCACGGAAGCAAAAAAGAGATTTTTTAACACCGAGCACACCGAGGCGCTTCGCGCAGAATAAAAAAATTAACAGGATGATGGACGGTCGGGTTGGAAAAAGAAAGTGGCCAAACTCTCTCTCATTAACCTGTCCACCTTTTGCATCGAATTATTTTCTCTCTTTCTCCTTCTCGGTGTGCTCGGTGTTAAAAATCCCTTTCTCTTGCGTTTACGCCCCCATAAAATCGTGATGTGGTACAGTCTTTTTTCATATGAAGCTGAAGAAGTTGCTCAAAGAGATTGGAGTGGAATGCAAGGGTGGCGCGGATGTTGAGATCACCGGGATCTGCTCCGACTCAAAAAAAGTAGCACCAGGAAACCTCTTTATCGCCAAGAAGGGGCTCACTCATGACGGCGCGCGCTTCATCCCGCAGGCAATTGCTGCGGGAGCTTCTGCTGTTGCCACTACAATATACGATCCCTTTTTGCCCAATGAGATTGTGCAAATCATCCACGCTGACGTCGCTGCCCTAGAGAGCGAACTCGCAAAAATCTATTATCAACACCCTGCCGAAAAGTTATTTCTAGTAGGCATCACGGGAACAAATGGCAAAACGACAACCTCATATCTCGTAAGACATCTGTTTGAAAGCGCAAATGTCTCGTGTGGATTGATCGGAACTGTCGAATGGATTGCGGGTAAAAATCACCACCCCTCTCTTTATACCGCTCCCGACCTTCTCACCAATTACAAGCTCTTTCAGGAAATGGTCCAGAGCGGTTGTAAAGCGGCTGTTATGGAGGTCTCTTCTCATGCATTAGAGCAGGGAAGAGTTCGCGATATCGAATTTGATGTTGCAGTCTTCACGAACTTGACGCAAGACCATCTCGATTATCACAAGACGATGGAGAGCTACGGCAATGCAAAAGCGAAATTGTTCTCTAACTTGGGAAAGGGCTCATTACACAAATCATTTCCTAAAAAAGCTCTTGTAAATGCGGATAGCGCCTGGACTCCACGACTCATTCAGAACTGTCACGCTGAGATTCTCTCTTATGGCATTGATCAAAACGCAGATATTCGAGCAAAAGAAATTGCACTCACCCCCGAGGGGATGCGCTTTGTCGTTCAATATCAGAATCAACAAGCCCACTTTTCTCTCTCATTGATCGGACGTTTTAATGTGTACAACTGCCTTGCGGCGATTGGGGTTGGTATCGCCTACGGTCTTTCTTTAGAAAATATGGCCAAGATTTTACGCAGTTTCAAAAATGCAAGAGGCCGTTTGGAGCGGGTCGAAAATTCTCGCGGCCTACATATCTTTGTAGACTACGCACACAGTGATGATGCGTTAGAAAATGTGCTGGTGACACTGAGAGAGATCAAAAGGGGAAAGTTAATCACCGTTTTTGGATGCGGAGGAGATCGCGATCGTGAAAAGCGCCCGAAAATGGGACGTGTAGCGGAAAGTTATTCCGATATCGCCATCGTCACTTCCGACAATCCTCGGAGTGAAGATCCTGCTATGATTGTTCAAGAAATCCTAAAAGGTTTTAAAAACCAGAAGCAGGCAATCGTTCTATTGGATCGCAAAGAGGCGATTGAACGAGCGATTAAACTTGCAGGCCCTGACGACATCGTTCTGATTGCAGGTAAGGGCCATGAAACAAAGCAGATCTTTGCCCATCAAGTCATCCACTTCGACGACCGCGAAGTCGCCCTCAAAGCGATCTCTTCCCATTTGGAGTGCGGTGACTCGTTGTAATCTGTCAAGACATAGGTAACACTTCTATCAGGACATGGGTAACACTTTTAAGGGAGCTGCGACAAGTCGCAGTCTAACACAGCGGTGACGAGTCACCGCACTCCAAAAAGTTCTCTTGCTTATTCTTTTCTGCGATAGACAAATCTTCCGCGATCTGGAATTGGATTAGGGTAGTCGAGTCGTTCGATTCCCTCGTTTAAAACGTACTGAATATCCATATCTGAAATCACTTCTGTAACGGCACAATCCCACAAATCGATCAAATTTTCAGCAACTTCACCGTGATAATAAAACCGTATGTACACAACATGATTTTCATTATCTAGATCTACAACTACAGCTCTCAACTCTGGAGTGACGGCACCTAAAAGAGCTCGTTGCACGGAGAGGAGGGCATTTGCCATCGAAAATATTTCGTTCAATTTCTCCATATTGCCGTGGTTACTCTTTTCTGCGATAAACAGTGAATTGATGTTGTGGGAGTTGTATAGGGAAATTCAGGCGAATGGACTCTTCGCAAATACGAATCTCTTCTTCAAAATCGCCCGCAACTTCGCTTGCTATACAATTTACGGACTCTTTGTTTTCCTCGTTGATCTCTTTATCGAAATAAAAATAAAGAGTGATTTTCCTTTGAACATCATCGTAATCAACCGCTACCATTCGAAGATTGGAGGAAATCTCGCAAAGCAATGCTCTTTGCAACGAAAGTCTGATCCCAACATTCACCGAACACCACCGGATGTATTCTTTTTAGGTTCACAACAGGATATGGACAAGTCACTCGCGCCTGCGATAAGCATATCTGCCTCGGAAAGGTATTTTGTTGGGGTAATCCAATCTTTCAATTCCTTCGTCAAAAAAACAATCTGGGCCCAAGTCTACTTCTGTGATTGCACAATTCCATAATTCGATTAAATCCTCGGAAACTTCACCGTGATAATAGAAACGTATATAGAGGACCTGTCTTGCATCATCGAGATCAACAACTACGGCTCTCAACTCTGGCGTGACGACACCTAAAAGAGCTCGTTGTACGGAGAGGAGAGCGTAAGGTAGTGAAAACGTTTCCATTGAGAGCACGCTTCAGGGGCAACTATTCTTTCCTTCGAAAGGCGAATCTTCCGCGAACCGGAATTGGATTAGGGTAGTCGAGTCGTTCAATTCCTTTATCGTAAAAACAGTTCAAACCCATATCTATTTCTGTAATCGCACAGTCCCACAAATCAATTAGTTCTTCAGAGACTTCACCGTGATAATAGAAACGTACATAAAGCACTTTTTCGTCTTTTTCTAGATCTATAACAACAGCTCTAAGTTCGGGTGTAACAACTCCTAATAAGGCGTTTTGCACTTCTATTAGGGCATTTGCCATCGAAAATATTTCCATATTATCCTCTGGGCGCAGTAGGGACTACATGCACACCGTCTTTTGCATAATGTATTTTGCCCCATGTCGTTCCAATTTTTTGACCGGTCGTTTTGTCGATGGAATATCCAATAAATTCATTAAAATTCACCAATTCAATATAGCCGGGCATTCCTGGCGCAATATTTGTAGCTTTCCTTCCTGTCCCCGCAAAATCATTGACCAATCTTTGCGGATCAGAATGTTCGAATATACTCTTGTTGTCCATTGCTACATAATTCTTATGCCCTACGATGTGCTTGCCTTGCTTATCCATCTGAATCTTTAGATTCGAGGATTTAAGAATCCGTTTTCGAGCTTCAGCGCGTTTGACGGCCTCTGCAGCAATGTGCGCTTTATTTCTTTTGCTGAGGGCCATGGCTTCAAAGGTCAGAAGATTGTTCGCGCGCTTGAGGTCTTGAAAGACTTTCACAGCTTTTGTTGTTCCTGCACTTGCAAAAATCTCGATCCCATACTTCCCAATAATGTATGAAATTTGGTTAGCCCTTTTGGGCGCATCCAGCTCATCCCAATGGAGGGTGAGCTCTTTGAGCTCTGGAACAACCATTTCTAGAATCTCTCGTGATGAATTCTCTCTAACGTAGTTTGCACATGCAAACGCGGCATCGACGAAATCTTTCGAGACCTGGACGGGGTCTTGAGCAAAGGCCCATAGTGCCTGGTTGATTCCAAAGACGGCAGAAAGGAGAGAGGGGAAATATTCTATACTTGCGATCGCTGACCCTTGCTGCAGACCCATCATCATTGCAGATGTGAGCAAGAGAAAATCTTCCGTTTGTTCTAAAAATGATTGCGGTTTCAAATTGGAAGCGAGGTAGTCGCTGAAGGCTCGGTCAAAATTTCCCGTTTCGAAATAGGCGACGGCACGTTCAAAATAGGCATCTCGATACCGGGGATTTTTGTCTATGGCTTCGCTTAAAGCTTTAATGGCTTCATTGTACATTCCAATTTCGGAGGCGCTTTTGCCCTGATTGAAGTAGACATCCGCCTGTAGAAACTTGTCTCGCTCATGCTGTTTTACTTGAGCAATGAAACCTGATACGTCGTCGAACGCATCTGAGAATTCTCCTTTCTCGAAAAAGAGTAATCCTCTGGAATAGATCGATCCCTTCCATTTGTGGTGCGCAATGCACCAAGAAAAAATCTGTTCATAAACAGCATTCACCTCTGATTCTGTTTTTCGAACGATCTCCAGTCTTCTCTGCTTCTCTTTTTCGTCCTTGCTCAGGTGCTGGAGCTCAGCGTCTATTGCCTTCTTTTCTGCTCCGCTCTGTTTTAACCAGGCAATCGCTTCTTCAGTTTCTCGCTTTTGTTGTGCATAGACAAATTCAGCATCCTCTTCCATTAGCGAGAGCACTTTTTTTGTGGAGGCGAAATTTTCTAATCCCACACTCTCCTGGAAATCGTCATCAGGATCCGATTTTCGAGTCTCAAACTCGTAGAAATAATCGATGCCGTAGTTCGGGGGTTCATAATCTTCGTCGTCTTCATCAAAGTCATCTCTCTCTTCTACGTCCTCGTTTACCGTGACATTCCACTCTAGCTCCCATTCAGCACCCCTTTGCCTTCCTCTTAAATATGCCCCGCTCGAACATTCGGGATCTAAAAGGCCCATTTTTTTGAGTCCGGAAACAAGAGTATCGCCCATAGCTGCGAGATCAGGATCTGTATCTGTACCGCACCCATTGGGGCAATCAAAGAGGTTCGCGTAAGCCGTCGTAAAAAATATAAGCGGGAGAAGAAAGAGAGTTTTGCTCATTTTTTTCCTCATGCAGAAAAAGAAAAGACGGTAATTAGGGGGAGGAAAATTTGCAATAGAAATGCACAGGCTCACGCGAGTTTTCTTGAAGAAAGTTGACAGAATCGATATTCTCGCAATTTTTCACTCCAAGGTGTGTGTTAATGGCATTCCGCGTCCATTTTGTATTACTTGTGTGCGCAACTGTTCTATTCCACACCTCCTGCTCCGCCGCTCGAAGGAACCATGTCGCGCATACGCAATCGATTCCTTCCAGTGAGGGTGGCGTCACAGCTGCTCCTGCACCCTACCCTGCAAAACCACTAGTCATTATCGATGCGGGCCATGGTGGTACCGATGAGGGCGCGCGCGTCCATACGTTCATGGAGAAGAGAATCACGCTTACGACGGCGATCATGACAAAAAAACTTTTGGAGGAGCGTGGTTATAAGGTGATCATGACGCGTACGCGCGACACCTACATCTCTCTCCCACGGCGGGTCTCCATCGCAAATAAGACAAAAGCGGCTCTCTTTGTCAGCATCCACTTCAACGCCTCTCATTACCAGAATGCGAAGGGTGTAGAGGTCTACTTTTGTGATTCGAGTGAGAGATGGAGAGCAAGCGCCTCTAGACGCCTTGCCAATTGCATACTCTATCAACTGATCGACCAGACAGAGGCATCCTCTCGTGGAATCAAGGGAGGCAATTTTCATGTGATCCGAGAAACGGAGATGCCCGCCGTGCTCGTTGAAGGGGGGTTTGTGACGAATAGTGAAGAGAGAGCTCTTTTGAGCGATAAGGAGTACCTCAGGAAAATCGCGCAAGGAATCGCTTTAGGGGTCGACAAATACTTTAAATCGTAAGATAAAAATTCGTCCTCGGCGCGAGTTGAACGCGCGACCTGTCGCTTAGGAGGCGACCGCTCTATCCCCTGAGCTACGAGGACAAAAAGCTAACATTTTGGGGGCTTTACCCCCTTTGATGCAAGGAAGTAATAATATGGCTAAAAACGAAGCAGATATCGGACTCATCGGACTCGCTGTCATGGGTCAAAACCTGGTCCTCAACATGAACGACCATGGATTTCGTGTGGCGGTATTCAATCGCACCGTCTCAAAAGTTGACCAGTTCCTGGAAGGGCCCGCAAAGAACACGCATGTGATCGGCACACACTCTCTGAAAGAATTTTTTGAAACTCTTAAAAGACCGCGCAAAGTGATGCTCATGGTAAAAGCAGGGGCTCCTGTGGATGAGCTGATCGAAGAGTGTCTCCCCTTCCTTGAAAAGGGGGATATTTTGATTGATGGAGGCAATAGCCACTACCCTGACACAGAACGTCGAGTAAAATCCCTAAAAGAAAAGGGTATTCTATTCATGGGGGTCGGCGTCTCCGGTGGTGAGGAGGGCGCGAGACATGGTCCCTCGATCATGCCGGGCGGAAGTCACGAGGCATGGCCAGAGCTAAAACCGATTTTCCAAGCAATCTCTGCAAAGGCGGAAGAAGATGGTCTTCCCTGCTGTGACTGGGTGGGAGATGGTGGTGCAGGCCACTATGTCAAGATGGTGCACAACGGGATCGAGTATGGCGATATGCAGCTCATCTGCGAGGCCTATCAACTCCTTCGAGAAGTTTTGGGACTCAAGGCATCAGAACTCGAAACGATCTTTGCGGAGTGGAACCGCGGTTCGCTTAAAAGTTATCTCATTGAGATCACAAGTCAAATCTTTGGCGTGAAAGATACGGATGGTAGCCCGCTCGTGGAAAAAATTCTCGACGTTGCCGGCCAAAAGGGAACTGGAAAATGGACAGGGATCAGCGCATTTGAGCTGGGCATCCCCGTTACCCTCATTGCCGAATCGGTTTTTGCTCGGTGTCTTTCTGCGCTCAAAGAACGGCGTGTAAAGGCCTCTACACTCTTCCGCAAACCCAAAATTGCGTTTTCTGGGGATAAAAAGGCTTTTATCGAAGATGTGCGTGCCGCTCTCTATGCCTCCAAGATCGTCAGTTACGCACAGGGATTCATGCTTTTTGCGGCGGCGGCTGAAGAGCTCAAATGGAAACTCGATTATGGTTCCATCGCCCTCATGTGGCGTGCAGGTTGCATTATTCGCAGTCGCTTCCTTAATGACATCAAGAGCGCCTACGTAAAAAACCCTAAACTGGAAAACCTTCTCTTCGATGACTTTTTCAAAAAAGAGATCGAGCATGCAGAAGCCTCTTGGCGGCGCGTCGTGAGCCAAGCCGCTCTCTGGGGCATTCCTACGCCCTGCTTTAGCACGGCTCTTACCTTCTTCGATGGCCTGCGCACGGCCTCCCTTCCTGCGAATCTTCTGCAAGCACAAAGAGATTTCTTCGGAGCGCACACTTACGAACGAGTAGATCAGCCACGCGGAAAATTCTTTCATACCAACTGGACAGGAACTGGTGGAGCTGTTACTTCTGGCTCTTACAACGCTTAAGAAAGAATCTCAGAATGATCTACAAAGCTTTGCTGATCACGCTTTGCGCATGGCCTATGGTTGCACACACCTCAAAAACCGGAGTGAATCGCCCCCTCAAGTTCATTGGGGATGTCAACCAGATCTTAATCCCAGCCGTTGCGTTTACAACAACACTCTGCCTTAAAGATTACAAAGGGACTGTGCAATTCTTAGAGGCTTTTGCCGCGACAGAAGCGACCGTTTTCACTTTAAAATTTACGATCAATGAAAAACGGCCAGCTGGAAAAGAGCGACACTCCTTCCCCTCAGGACATACCGCATCTGCATTTTGTGGCGCCGCTTTCATCAACCGACGCTACGGTTTCAAGTATGCGATTCCCGCCTATGCAGGAGCCGCCCTCGTTGCAGCAGCACGGATCCAATCCAAAGCACACTGGGTTCACGATGTGGTCGCAGGCGCCGCCATCGGGATGCTTTACAGCTTTGTGTTTGCAAAACCTTACATGCCCAGAACAGAAATTATTCCCTCTGTAACTAAAGACAGTATTGCTCTCCATTGTCATCACAAATTTTGAAAAACATTTTATTTCTGAACGTGTTATAATTATTCACGTTAAAAAATAAATTTATTATGTCGGCTATTCAACCTATCAACTTTGCGGCAGTCTGGACTGAGCAGAACCAGCACCTTCAGGAACAATCATTCTGGAACTCACCAACCAGTGAGATCCTTAATACGCTGTTTAATGATAGCACCTATCTGCTGGAGTCTTTTCTCAAGGTGATCTTACGTCCTCTTATTGGAAGACTGGTCCTTGTCTCCCTCAATTTTCCTGCAGAAAGGAGCAGGGCAACCCAAGCTGAGTGGGAAGCGCGCTGGGCAGAAGGATCCCCTTTACAGAGCCTGTACGAACCGATCCCTCTTGCTCTCTTCACTCCTGATGGGGTACTGATCCGCGCTGTATTTTATCGCAACCGCTCTGTAGAAGGTGTCGCAGATATTCCTACTATTGTCATGCATCAGCCTAACGCAGCAATTCACAAACAGGGAATGGAGCGCACTTTCGCAAACCAGCAACAACCGCAGGCCCCCTTTCATATTGTCGGGTATGATTATAGAGGAACTGGAGAGAGTGGTAACTCCCCCGCTCCTCTCTCTGCCTCGCAACTTGTGCTTGATGGAGAAACTGTGCATCAGTGTCTACGAACCCATTACGGCATCTCTGAGCAGAATATTCGGCATTTTGGACTTTCACTAGGTGGGGGTGTAAGCGCCATGGTGCGTGCCATGCACCCCAGCCACGCTCCCTACGTCAATTGCAAATCTTTTACGAGTGTGGCAGATGTCGCTGCCGCTTTCCCTGTACCAGAAGAAGAGGTTAGAAATGCGGCTGACCGGGTTCGCGATGTTCTTCCCTCCTGGCTCGCAGAACCCCTACTTGAAATTTTCACTCTAGATTTTTTAAGAGAGATCGCAACCTGGATCATTCGCCTCTGTCGTTGGGAGTTTGATGTCAGACCATCCCTACAAAATATCGGCCAGGATGCTCTTGCTGTATATGACAGACAAGATGAGATGATGAGAGATGCGAGTGCGAGTAGCGTGGAGAATGTACAAAAACTAGAAGTTGTTCCCATCGGCGAGTGTCGCAACCACCATTGTCACCCCTTAGAGCATGCAAGTTCTCTCGACGGAAAGTTTGCAGACCGCGCCGTCACCGAATTTCTTACTCGCCAGCTTTAAGGACTTCCATAAAGGCTGATTGCGGGATATTGACCTTGCCGATCTCCTTCATCCGCTTCTTACCCTTCTTCTGCTTCTCCCAGAGTTTGCGCTTACGAGTGATGTCCCCGCCGTAACATTTTGCTGTGACGTTTTTGGTGATCGCGCGGATCGTCTCTCGGGCGATAATTTTCCCGCCCACTGCTGCTTGAATCGGCACTTTGAACTGCTGCTGGGGAATCACTTCGACAAGCTTTTGACAGATTGCTCGGCCTCGTGCTTCCGCTTTCGTACGATGGACAAGGCATGAGAAGGCGTCGACAGGTTCCTCATTCACGCGGATCTCGAGCTTCACAATGTCACTGATCTCATATTTTTCAAACTCATAGTCGAAAGAGGCGTAACCACGGGTGATCGATTTGAGCTTGTCATTAAAGTCCGTGATGATCTCGTTCATGGGAAAGCGGTAGGTGAGAAGAAGGCGTTTGCTATCCAGAGTCTCCGTTTTCGAAAGCTCTCCCCTCTTCTCCATTCCCAAACTCATGATCGCACCCAAGAAGTCTGCGGGTGTCATGATGTGACAAATGACCCAAGGCTCCTCAATAAAATCGATATGCGCGGGATCGGGGTAGTGGGCCACGTTATCGATCTTTAAGGTGGTTCCATCACCTAGTGTAAACTGGTAAACGACAGAGGGTGCTGTTGTGATGATATCCAGATCAAATTCACGCTGTAATCTTTCAAAGACAATCTCTAAGTGTAAAAGCCCCAGAAATCCGCAACGAAAGCCAAGTCCTAAAGCAAGACTGCTCTCCTGCTCCACCTGCAGTGCAGAGTCATTCAACTGCAGTTTGACGAGAGCATCTCTTACCGCTTCAAAATCGGAAGAGTCAACGGGATAAATCCCCGCAAACACCACGGGAGCAATCACGCGAAATCCAGGCAACGGCTCAGTTGCAGGAGCTTTGATAGAGGTGATCGTATCACCGACTTTCACATCTGAAGTTTTCTTGATATTTGCCGTGAGATAACCCACCTCGCCGGGGCGTAAAACGTCTACGGGCTTTGCAGTCGGTGAGAAGACTCCCACTTCAATCACTTCAAACGTTTTATCCACCACCATCATCTTGATCGGCGTCTTCTTCGAAATCTCTCCACTGATCACACGGACATAGACCATGACCCCTTGATAGGGATCATAGTGAGAGTCAAAAATCAGGGCGCGCAGCGTTTCATCTGTAGGATCTGCAGGCGGGGGTACATCTAGAAGGATTCTCTCGAGAACCTCTTTGATTCCGATTCCCGCTTTTGCAGAACAAAGTACTGCATTCGACGTATCCAACCCGATCACATCTTCGATTTGCTGCTTCACGCCTTCGACATCTGCCGCTGGAAGATCGATCTTGTTGATCACAGGAACAATCGTAAGACCTCGATCAACAGCCAAATGGACGTTTGCGAGCGTCTGTGCCTGAACCCCCTGACCTGCATCGATCACCAGCAGGGCCCCCTCACAAGCTGCGAGCGAGCGAGAAACCTCGTAAGAAAAGTCGACGTGACCAGGCGTGTCGATGAAGTTGATCTCGTAGGTGTTTCCATCCTCGGCCTCATAGAGCATCGTCACAGGGTGGGCCTTAATCGTGATTCCGCGCTCCCTTTCCAGGTCCATTGCATCTAGAACCTGCGCCTGCATCTCCCTTTTCGGAATCGTATCGGTAATTTCAAGGAGGCGATCTGCCAAAGTCGATTTTCCATGGTCGATATGCGCGATAATCGAAAAGTTTCGGATCAATGCACGATTGTACTTAAAGTTCTTCATATGCGGATAAAATACTGTAGGGAGGATTGTGTTGCAATGGGAAGATTAAGATCGGGCACGGGCACGGACGCGGGCACGAAAGAGTGAATCGGGAAATGGTAACGCAATCGGTAACGTTCACGTGAAAAAATATTCTTTACTGCGCTGAAATGTAATTAAAATTTTAATTTTACTTTCTGAATATTTTGTAATCTTATGAGGAGTGTGTTAAAATTATTGCACAATAAATTGAAGGAATCTCAGATGAATGGAGTTCGACCAGATGCGGTTCAAGGCCCTGCTCTAGACCTCGTAAGACGGGACCGGGATCCCGATGACCTGGACTGCCGTATCAACGCTCTAGTCGTTTTTGGCCAATTTCTGCAAATTGCAGCGGCTGTAACCGGCGTTGTTTTTGCTTACTGCCTATTAACCGTCTCTCCCCTCTATCTTCTTGCCGAAGTGATCCCGCTGATCATTTGGGCTGTGGGATCTGAAATCCAGAGAGTCCGTGCTGCCTACGATGGTTCTCTCTACTTTCCAGGCTACTCAAATCCTCCATTTATGCAAAACCAACCGATTGGGATTCCGAACCGCGATAACAGTTGCGGTCCAAGCTCGATTGTCCAACTCTCCCTAGTTTCTCCGGCAATTAATGCGGCTTTGGATCAACATCCGGATCATCCCCTTGCACGCATACGAGAACAGTATAGAGCCGTACAGGCTGGACAAAGACGTGTCGGTCAAGAGATTCGCCCGGAAGTTCTACGCCAGGGTGTGGCGAGAGAAAACCGCTTAGATGTCGGTGCTGTATTCGACCAACTTCTTCAAAATCTGCTAGAGCAAAATCTAATCCTTCTCGGATTACCCCCATTACAACCAAATGACGACGCACAAGAAATCTTCCATAGACAGCTCCTGCAAGAAATTCAAAATCTCGATGCTGCAAATGAGCTCTTCATACATGTTCCATCCTTAGGAAAACGCCCCATCCCTTTCGCTTTTGATCACAATGGCCACCATTTTGAAGCAGATGCATTTATTCTTCACACACCTGGCGACGGGGGCCACTACACTGCATTTGTTAAAAAAGAGCACCCAGAAGTGCCAGATCCGATCTGGTGGCGTGCGAATGATAGTCGTGTGACTGCCCTCGAAAGACCTCCCCAGCGTGAGCTAGAAAGAGCCGCTATCGTCCACTACAGACGAACAAACGCTGAAGTGTAACGTAATTTCTCAGCGAAGCTCTTTCTTTCGTGCCCGCGTCCGTGCCCGTTTTTCACTCTTCTGTTCATCACTCCCTTCACTGGTTCCATTTGAGGTAGATCTCTTTGAGCGCTTTTGTCTCTTGAGACCAGTCGGTACCAAGCGGATCATCGGGTTCTACGCCTAAATATTGTAAAGTGCGAGAAGCGATCTCGCGAAATGCAGGCGCTGCGCAGGTTCCGCCATGCTGATTTTTTCCCACACCGGGAATGTATTTAAATTCTGGATCGTCGATGGCAACAAGAAGAACAAATTGCGCATTGTTTGCGGGTGTAAAGCCGATAAAGGTCGCGATGTGATCCTTTTTGGAGTAGACGCCATTCACGATCTTCTCAGTCGTCGCTGTCTTCCCCGCTTCAGTATACCCAGGAACATCTGCTTTAGAAGCTGTTCCTCCGGGCTTGGTCACAAACTTCATCGAGCGAATCACTCGTTCCGTAATCTCTGGCTCCAAGAGAACTCTTGTGTTTAACTCTTCTGCCGTATGATCGAAGATCACCTCTTCCGATCCATCTGCACGCGTCTTGACGATCTTCCGCACGAGTGTCGGTTTCACATCAAATCCCCCATTTGCAATGATCGCGTAGCTCTTCACCATCTGCATGCTATTCACGAGAATATTGTGTCCGAATGCAAGTGAAAATGGGGTTGGCGCCGACCACTCGAGCGCGCCACTAGGGTGCTTTTTTCCAGGGGTAGGGAGAAGCCCCACGCTCTCCCCGGGAAGTTCAATGCCTGTTTTCTGCCCGAAGCCAAAGAGATCGTGCAAGCACTCTCGATACCACTTCTCTCCAAGCACTTCGATGACGCGCTGAATCATCCGCGCCATGTAGACGTTCGAAGATTTCTGGAGAGCTAGGTCCATGTTGAGAAACTTGTGAGGGTGAAGATCTGAGATGGGTTTGGATCTTCCAGGAAAACGCCCTCCAGCGGTTAAAACTTTTTCGTCTGGAGAGAAGAGCGGAGGCTTTCCCCTTCTCTTCAGCTCTGCATTCGCTTTGAGGCAAATGGCAAGGGTGAGCGGCTTCATCGTTGACCCTGGCTCAAAAGGATCGGTGATCGCCTTAACTTGCATATCATCTGAATGCTTTTCGAAGTAGCGCGCATACTCTGCAGGCTCGAAAGTGGGGTATTGTGCGAGCGCGTAGATCTCTCCAGATCGCGGGTTCATCATGATTGCCCAGCCGCGTTTTGCGCCCGCTTTCTGGACAGCTTTTCCAATCTCCTCCTCCGCGATGGCTTGAATGTAGTGGTTGATCGTCAAATAGACATCTGCACCATTTTCGGGAGCGGCTATCACCTGACCTGCATCCATTGGATGTCTTGGAGAGCGTAGAAGCATCCTCTTCCCTTCGACCCCCTTTAGCAGGTTGTTGAAGACCAGCTCAAGTCCGCCCGTGGGAATCGTCTTTTTCGTTTTGCCATCCTCCTCTTCACGCACCGTGTGAAGAACCTGCCCAAGAAGCCCGCGGAAGGGGTAGGAGCGTTTGTAATCCTGGACAAAATAAAGGGCATTGCGTGGGAGTTTGTGGCTCTTATAATACCCATCCCACCATTGTAAAATCCGATTTCTCTCCTCTTGAGAGAGCCACATCTTCAATTTGCGGCTGCGGCTCTTCTTTTCGAGTTGCAGCAGATTTTTCTCATTCTCCTCCTTCGTCAGACGGAGTAGCTGAGAGAGTGCCGCGGCAAACTCTTTATGAAGAGGTTTTGGAAAGGAGCTCGGGTCGATGAAGAGATGGAATTTAGCCACATCGACCACAAAGGGGTGAAGCGCTTCAGGGTGCCCCTTTTTTAGCGTGGTATTCGAATAAAAAACTCCGCGATGGCCTGGCTCATTCACCACGATCTGGTGCTGTTTTTTTGCTACCTTTTTCCACTTATCCCCTTCGAGGATCTGGATCTTAAAAAACTGGATAATCAGAAAGCTAAACAGCAAAAAAACGAAGAATGCGACATAGAAGAGACGTCTCCGCTTAGAACGGGGAGGAATCTGTGTGGAGGGCTGAGCCGTAAGAGAAGGTGCGCGTCGTTTCATGAGAGGAATAATGATGAACGATGAATGATGAGTGATGAACAGAAGAAAAGAGATGAAGAGGGATCGGGCACGCGCGCGGGCACGGACACGAAAGAAAGAAAAACTTCTCTAATTCTTGTTATTGGATGCAGGTTTTTCATTGTCCTTGCAAAACTCTTTCCCTTTTTCGTGACCGTGACCGATCTCTCCCTATTCGGCTTAGCGATCATCATTAAGCTTGGCAGCGAGGGACAGGCGAGGCTTAACCGAGGAGGGCTGCTGAGCTGGCGACGAGGGCAAAACGAGCGCAACCCCTTGTTCAGCAGAGATGATCTCTTTAAGAAGAGGGTGTTTAAGATGGCTAAACTGTGGGGTCCTTGCGAGCTGCATGAGGTGCTCTGGATTTTCAAACTGTTCGATTTCATACTTTAAGCGACCATTCTCCTCTTCAATCGCCTTCATCTCTTTTGCGAGTTTCGGAAGCTTGATCCTCATCTCCGTCACTTCATTCTGTAAATCGATGAAAGAGTATAGGCAAAATCCGAGGAAGAGTACACAGAAGAATAGACGCAGAATTAGGTTCATGTGAGGAACCCTAACTTTTCGATAAACCTAAGCTTCGCACTGCGCGAACGCGGATTATCGCGCGCTTCTTCGGATGTGGGAACAAGAGGCTTTTTCGTCAAAAGGCGAAAAGAGGACACAATTCCCTGCGCCTTCGCTTCTCTTTTCGAACGTGCTGGTTGGGCTGCGGATTTGAAGATGTTTTTCACGATCCGATCTTCCAGACTGTGAAAGCTGAGAACACCCATTCTTCCGCCAGGCGCCAAAAAATTGAGAGCTTTTTTCAATGCGGTCTCGATAGCTCCGAGTTCATCATTTACAGCGATGCGCAGTGCTTGAAAGATGAGCGTAGCAGGATGCAGCTTTTTTCTTCCCCCAAGACCGAAAGCAGAAAGAATGATATCTACAAGTTGCTTAGTTGTTTCGATTGTCTGTTTTTCACGGGCGGTGCAGATTGCCTCCGCAGCTCTTCTCCAGCGCGGCTCCTCTCCAAATTCACGAAAAATCTCTCCCAGTTTTTGCTGTGGCCACTCGTTGACAATTTTTTTTGCTGTGAGTGCTCCATGTGGATTCATACGCATATCTAAGGGCCCCTCTTTTGAAAAACTGAAACCTTTTTCTCCTTGATCCAGCTGCATTGACGAGACCCCCAGATCAAAAAAAAACCGTCTACCTGGTTGATTCCCATCGATTGTAAAACATTGTCGAGGTCAGAAAAGTTGGTGTGGACAAACTTCACCTTCTCTTTCCATTGAGAAAGAGTCCCCTTCGCAATCTCTAGGGCTTCGGGATCCTGATCACAGGCAATATAGGTTTGGATTTCGGGATGACCTTCTAAAATCGCCCGTGCATGACCGCCAGCCCCGAGCGTGCCCTCAAAAAATGTCTTAAGAGGTTTTTCCTGTAAAAATGTCAAAACCTCGGAGAGCATCACTGACTGGTGTCGCTCTCTTTTCTCCGTGTTCATCTCTTTTCTCTCCGCTTCCGTCTGTATCTAGTAGGGCAAACGCCTCCTCACACATCTGAGCGAGGTCGATCTCAGAATCTTTTCCACCTAAAACTGCATCGAGCTGTGCGTCGTAGCGCTCTTTCGGCCAGATTTCAATCTTATTTAGGACTCCTGCCACCACGATCTCACTCTTGATATTCACCGCTTTTTTCAACTGAGGTGGGAGAAGAACTCTTCCAACTTTGTCACAGGTCGTCTGGTGTAGTGTCGAAAAGAAGAGGGTGAAGAATTTCTGAAATTTGCCGATATGTTGTTTGGATTGAAATCTCTGAACAATCTTCTCAATGTCGCTTTTGCGGTAGATGGCAAGGCATCCGCCAAGACCGAGCGCTAGACTAAACTCCAGCACTCCATTCTCGATGAGACCAAAGCGCATGTTCTGCGGAAGGACAAAACGTCCCTTCTCGTCGAGTTTCGCAGAAGCAGAACCGCTAAAAAAGTAGCGCGACATATTTGATTCCCACAATTTCCCACAATGTAGCACCAGATCCCTAACTCCGCAACCACTTTTGGAAAAATGCGCGAAAAATTGCCAGAAATTCTGCAGCGCAAAATTTTCAAATAGAACAGGTTAAGATCAAAGTGGGAAATTGTGGGAAAATAAGAAAAGAAGCCGGGCACGGGCACGGACGCGGGCACGAAAGAGGGAAAGAGCGCCGCAAAAAAGAAGGGCCTAAAGAGATGAATGCGCAGGCCCCTTCTTTTTTTGTGAAATAATTTATTGATAAAAAGAGCTCTTCCATGCGAAGCACAAAGAAAAGGAGGGACTCATGGCAAAAACCATCGATAACCTAGGTCCAGATGCATCGTCTCGCTATGCGGAAGATAGGAAGCTCTACGATGATAAGCTCGTTAAAGAGTCGCGTGTAATCCCCTTACAGACTGAGATCGATGTCACCCTCCCCTCGTATCCCAGCGAATTTGACCAACTTTTTGAGATTGCAAAACGGAACATCTTCTGGGCAGATTTCTTCGCTCCTCCGAAGTTTAATGAGCAGAAGAAGAGGCTTTACACCCACCAAATGATCCCATCACTTGGATCTTCTGACAAAAAAGAGGCTCTAGCAGCACGACTTGGTGAGATCGTGGAAAGGGCTAAGCAACGCAGAGCCGCGGCAGCGCGTGAGAATCGCCCACTCTCCTGGGAAGAAGAGCGAGAGATCCAAGAGGAGGAGAAGGAGAAGAACAAGATCCTCTCACTGCTAAATCGGGTCGATTTTTTTGAACGCGCCTTTGTCGACATCAACGCACAACGGAACAGATACCACAAGGGGTAAAATTGCGCATTTTTCTTCACTTTATCCTTGATCCCTTATATTTTATCATTGGGTACTATGAGCCACGTAAACTGGTTAGAGATCTTAGGTTGGCATGAACAGGAGCTCGACGATCTTCGCTTCGTCGGCTACTCCTACATTAAGCAGGGCAACTATGACCTTGCATTGACCTTTTTCGAAGCCCTCACCGTGCTCTCCACAAAACATGCCTATGACCTTCAAACGCTAGGGGCTCTCTACTTGCAGAAGAGCAATAATCTCATGGCTCTTAGCACCATCGAAAAAGCTCTCAAGCTAGAGCCACAACACTACCCCACTCTTCTCAACCGGGTGAAAGCTCTCTTTGCCCTCGGCTACAAACGGCAAGCTCTTACCGCTGCAAAAAATTTGCAAACTTGTCCTTTGGAACCGATTGCAAACCAAGCATCAGCTCTTATTTTAGCCTACAGCTAACACTTTCAAGCGCTTAAAAAAAGCGCCGAAATTTTGTTGCGACCATTGATTTCCAATGTTAGATTGACGAGACAATGCTGACACAAAATCCACACGACATCTGGACAAAGTTTCTCGAGCAGATCGAAGAGCGCTGTTCTGCAACGGAGTACGCGAATTGGATCGCTCCAATCAAACTCGTGGAAGCGTCAGACGAGGGGCTTGTACTCGAGGTCCCCAATGTGTTTGTACAGGAGTACCTTCTCGACAATTACAAGCGCGATCTTCTCACCATCGTCCCACTAAAACCCAATGGTGAGCTCGCGCTCTCTTTCGTCATCGCTGAACAGAAAAGAGCACCTATACCCACACCTTCCCCAGCTCCTGTTGCACCTGTAGCACCGGGAAGAGAGGTGAAGTTCAATCCCGCGTATACGTTTGACCATTTCATTGAAGGGCCTGCAAACCAATTTGTTAAATCGGCAGCTTTTGGTGTTGCCAATCGTCCGGGCCGCTCCTACAATCCACTGTTCATCCATGGTGGAGTCGGGCTCGGTAAAACTCACCTACTCCATGCGATCGGCCACTACATTCAAGAGCATCACAAAAAATTGCGGATCCAGTGCATCACAACGGAAGGATTCATCAACGATCTTGTCGACAATTTGCGCAACAAGTCGATGGACCAGATGAAAAAGTACTACCGTTCGCTCGATGTCCTTCTCGTCGACGATATCCAGTTTTTGCAAAACCGCCTCAATTTTGAAGAGGAGTTCTGTAACACCTTCGAGAGCCTTATTAATCAAAACAAACAGATCATCATCACATCGGATAAGCCTCCAGGACAGTTAAAGCTCTCCGAACGCATGATTGCGCGGATGGAGTGGGGACTCGTAGCGAATGTGGGAGTACCAGATCTCGAGACGCGTGTTGCCATCCTTCAGCACAAGGCCGAGCAGAAGGGTCTACGCATTCCACACAAAGTCGCCTTTCTCATTGCAGAACATATCTTCAACAATGTGAGACAGCTCGAAGGAGCGATCAACCGACTCTCTGCATACTGCCGAATGATGGGACTAGACGTCACTGAAGAGGTGGCTGAAAAGTCGCTCAGCGAACTCTTTCAACCCTCACCGCAAAAACGGATCTCCGTAGAGAGCATTTTGAAAAGTGTATCGACGCTTTTTGAAGTCCGCGTTAGCGATCTAAAAGGAGATTCTCGAACAAAAGAGGTCGCCTTTCCAAGGCAGGTTGCGATGTATCTTGCAAAAGAACTCATCAACGAATCTCTCATCAAACTCGCTTCCTACTTCGGCGGAAAAACCCACTCTACACTCCTTCACGCCTGGAAAAAAGTGGCAGCACGTCTCGAAAAAGATGAGACGTTGCGTCAACAGATCCACATGGCAAGAAGAAACTTAGAGAACTAGAAGAATAAGAGGGATCGGGCACGCACGCGGGCACGGGCACGAAAAAAAGAAGGATTTTTTAACACCGAGCACACCAAGGCGCTTCGCGCAAGAAATTTGACCTTGATGTTTACATTCTTTTTTCTTTCTCTCTTTTGTGCCCGTGCCCGCGTGCGTGCCCGATCCCTCTTTATTGTATTGTAAGGACAACGCTTCCGGTGATCTTTCCCTCTTTTAGATCACGGAGAGCTTCATTCGCGCGCTCAAGCGGATAGGAGTTCACTTTCACCTCTAGAGGAATCTTGGCTGCAATTTGGAGAAACTCCTCAGCATCTTGACGTGTGAGGTTGGCAACCGATTTGATCGACCTCTCTTCCCAGAGAAGTTTGTAAGGAAAAGAGGGGATATCGCTCATATGAATATCGGCACAGACGACTACTCCCCCTTTATCAATAGCGCGAAGAGATTGTGGAACAAGAGATCCCACGGGGGCGAAGAGAATCGCAGCATCGAGAAGTTTAGGGGGAAGCGTTTCAGAGTCTCCTGCCCATGCGGCTCCTTTTTCCCGTGCGAATTTCTGCGCCTCAAGATCTCCTCTGCGCGTAAAGACGTAGACCTCACGGCCTTGAGAACGTGCGACCTGGATGAGAAGATGGGCAGAAGATCCAAATCCATAAAAGCCTAGGCGTTTAGCCTCTCCGGTAAAACGAAGTGCGCGGTAACCTACAATCCCCGCACAAAGAAGGGGTGCAGCTTGGATATCGCTATAGGATGCTGGAAGAGGAAAACAAAAACGCTCATCCGCGACGCAAAACTCCGCGTACCCTCCATTTTTTTGATACCCGGTAAACTCGGCATCCATGCAGAGATTTTCCCGTTTTGAGCGGCAAAATGCACATCTTCCGCACGTCTCTCCAAGCCAGGGCACGCCAACCCGCTCCCCCACTTTTCGCAGATGAACGCCTTCACCAATCTGTTTTACAACTCCAACAACCTGATGACCGAGAATGAGTGGAAGTTTTGGTTTAGGAAGCTCACCATCGAAAATGTGGAGATCGGTGCGGCAGATACCGCAGGTCTTTACCTCGATGAGGATCTCTCCTTTCCCAGGCTTTGGAACCGGCAGATTCTCCAGCTTGAGAGGTCCGCCTATCTTTTCTAAAACCATTGCGCGCATACACACTCAGTATTAAACACAAAATGTCAGGGCGTAGAGTGCTGACGGAAAGCCCTCTTCGAGAACCCGTGCGCAAGCACGGAGAGTGGCCCCTGTCGTCATCACATCATCCACCAGTAATACCGATTTATCAGATATCTGACCTCCTCTTTTCCATTGGAAGGCATTTGAGGAGAGCTTTTCGCGCGCTTTTTTCGAAAGACCTGTTTGGGGAAAATCACCGATTCTCTTGCGCAAAAGCTCTTCCACGGGTCTCTCAAGAAGAGCACCTACCTCTTTGGCAATCAGTAGACTCTGGCTATAACCGCGTGCAAGGCGTCTTACCCAAGACTGAGGAACAGGAACGATAAGGTCGGGAAGCGGGAGATCGAGACGTAAGAATTGGACAACCATCCACGAGGCGAGATCTTTGGCAAGCTCCTCTCTTTTTCCGAACTTGAGTGCGCGCATAAGTGATGCAGCAGGGCCATCATATTCAAATGCTGCCACAACACGCTTAAATGGAGATCCTCGTTCGATGCACCGCGCGCATCTTCCTTCATCCATCTCTGCAAAGCAGCGTCTGCACCTTCCCTCTGGCTCCACCAGTGTCATCTGCTCCAGGCAGTGAGCGCATAGCCTCTCCCGCGGCGAAGCCAGCACCTCTTCACAGTGCAGGCAGCTCGTCGGAAATACTACGTTAAGTACTGCTTTAAACATACTTGGGAAAGAAGAGGAATCGGGCACACACACGGGCACGGGCACGAAAGAAAAAAAGAAAAACTTCTCCTGCTCTTTCTTTGCATTGAACCCATTTTATCCATTAAGTCCACCTCATGCATTTTTTCCGCACCTCTCTTTCTTTCGTGCCCGTGTGCGTGCCCGATCCCTCTTCTTTTTCTCCACGCTAGATACTGAGCTTGGGTTTTTCTAGGGTGCCGCGGACCTTAAGGGTGAAAGGTTCTACGAGTTTGAGGGTAACGTTCTGCTTCATCTTGATGTCGACATGAACATTGCCGCTAAGGTCGATAAAGGAGGGCTTTTCTTCCGAGAGGAAGAACTGACAGCGTTTGGCTTCGCTGTAGGCATTGCGGAGATCTTTTACAAAGAAGCGGCTCCCTCGCAACTCGAGGTCGATCTCTCCATAGACGGGCACAAGCATGGAGGGATCAAGACCCAAATCTTTTACAAATTGAATGGGTATATCAAGGAATGATTGTTCTCGCTTCGATGCATTCGTAAAATTGAGATGGCCTCTTGCGCTTAGCGTCGATGCGTCGTTCAATATTCCGCGCAGGTCATGTAGGCTAAAATTCTTGATTACGAGAGGGCGCGCATCGCCAGCACTTCCCTTTTCTCGACGAAGTAGGGATGGACATACCTCATGGAGTTGAATGAGCGGGGCGTCGAGAACCCACTCTCCTGACGCACTTCGCCTATCGATTTTCACAAGCTTGATCTCACCGTGTGCACCTCGATCGTTGATTGAAAACTGATTCAAGCGCACGTGATCAAAACTAAGTTGCGCGTTTGCTTGCAGCTCTTCAAAGATAAAGCCCAGGCATTCAAATTGCTGACCAACGATTCTGCCTTGGAAGTGGGGCTTCTCCTTTTTGGGAAGGAAGAACTCTCCGACTAGCTCGTACCCTTTACCGAGCTTGAGAAGCGCAACAAGCTCTTTGCCCTCTTTGGGGAAGAAAGAGGAAAGACGTCGGAGATCTATCTTTACAGATCCTGAAAGGGCATCACTTTGCTTTTTGGATTGGACGAGCGCCACATCGAGCCCGGCAAGTGTCCCCGAGATGTTTTCCCACTGCCACTTCCCGTTCATTCTTCCTTGCAATTTTAGACCTTCACTCTGCTGAGAGTCACTGATCTGAATGAGCGCGCGCTTGGACGATGAGGATTGACCCGCGACTTTCAAAAAGAGGGGCTGATTTTGGAAAGAGGTCGCTGTGCGCGCCTCCCAATTTCCCTTCTCATTTGCGAAAAGAAGATCTTTCAGTTCCCATGTCGTAGATCCAAAGAGAGAGGAAGCGGCGCTTAACTGCACTTTTTTAACACCAGCTCTCTCCATCCCGCCATCGACTGTAATCTGTTCAGCTTTGAGGTGCATCTCTCTTTCGGGGAGGAAAAATTCTGCGCTTTTGACCTGCACGCCAGTTTTTGGGTTGTAGGAGAAAAGAATGTTCTTCTCGCTGACAGCATTTAGAGAAAGCGGCTCTGTGAGATCGAGTTCAAAATGTGCTTCACCTTGTATTTGATAGGTGCCGAAATCAAAGCTCGCTCTTCCTTTTCCTCTTATCTCTCCCTTGGCGGAGAGAGTCTTATCGAGTTTTGAAAGATCACAGGTGATCTCATGGAGATTGGCATTAAACTGTTTTTTTCCCTCTTCATAGGTTCCCTCTCCACGAATGCGCGTGGTGAGAGTTTTGCATTCAAACATGGGGATCGCGATACGTGTTTTGTTAAAATAGAGGCGCCCGCGGAATTGAAGATCATCGAGCTTGAGTTGATCCAGCGTCCACTCCTCTCCCCTCTTGCTCCCCTTTGCACTCACGTAACCGAACGAGTGTTCTTTCCAACGCACTCTTTTTCCCTCGATTTCAAACGAGAAGAGATCGCGATAATGCAGAGCAAGCTCGAGGCTCCCATCGCAGGAGACAAGTGTGGGGTCAAAATGGATAAACCCACACTTCTTGAGAAGCTTGAGCTGTTCTGTAAACTCCTTGCCTAAGATGGAAAAATTTCCTTCCAAAGAGAGGAGTTTGCCCGTTGAATTGAAGAGAACCTGCGTGTTTGCAAGCTTCGTCTGATAGAAGTGTGCGCTCGTGGGGTCAAAGAAAAGCCTGAATCCACCCTTCTCCTCTTGAATCTTTCCCGAAAGACGCAACGCCTCTTGTTTTTCATCGCGTAGAACAAGATCAAACTCTCCTCGAAGCCACTTCTCGTTTTGCAGAGTGATTTTAGAAAATGTCAGGGGAAGCACTACGGGGTTCTGCAGATTTAAAACCCCTTTGCCGCTGGAAAGGGAGAGAGTTTGCGTGCGTGTATTACCCTCAATTTCGAATTGAAGATCGGAAATTTTTGCTGCAGACGAGAGATGGCATGCAGCACCGTGTAGTTTGCCCTTTAAATGGAGAGCTGTTTCTTGAGTCTCATCCAACTGAGCGAAAAGAGAGCACTCTCCTTGAATATTGTATAAACCCACACCCTGGCGTTTTTCTAAAACTTTTCCTTCTGTGATCGGGATTTCAGCGAAAAGCTCCTGTGTTGCGAATGTATAGCGAACGGTCATGCAGCCATCGCGAGTCAAAAGCGCAGGATCTTTAATGCCAAGGTGCGTGAGCTCTAAATCTGCATATGGGTGATGCAGAGTAAGGAGATCAGATTGTAGAGATAGTTCGACCCCTTTTTCGTTAAAAGTTCCCAAAAGATCGACTTCGCCTTTAAGATCGATGCCTTGAATGGCACCCTTGAACAACTTGTTTGAAATCGAGAGAGAAAGTGTAGGCGCGCGAAGCCATCCCTGTTTAGGATGAAAAATCGAAGTGAGCTCTTGCGAAGAGGAGAATGGCTTCAGAACAAGATCGCAACCGATTTCAATTTTGCACTCATTCGCAGGGCCGAAAACCAGCTCCCCGACGAGCCCACTCTCTGGTTCCGCGACCTTTTCTAAGAGCAGCTGCGCTTTAACTCCAGAAACTTCTCCCTTTACGAGCAGATTTTCAATTTCATGGTTTAATGAAGAGAAGTGTATTTCTGCCTCTTGAAGATGCAGAGCTTTCGACTGAATACTTACGCGATTGCAATAGACGTCGAGATGATCAAATTCCCATCCATGCGAGGAGTGAGACAGCTCACCTTCAGCTTGTAAAATGCCAATTTTTCCCTGGCTTCCTCCCTCTGAGAGTGCAAATGCAAGGTTATGCATCTTTAGCTCTTCGATGAGCAGCTGTTCGAGATGACGATCCCGAATCCGTGCCGTAATCTTGCCTCCCAAAGTTCCTTCTTTTAGGTGAGTCGGGAGCCAATTTCCAAAAAGAGCGAGCTGCTGGGCACTCATCTCTTGCACAGTGGCTTGAAGAATATACTCTCTTTTTTCAGGATGGCAAAAAGAGAGCTGTGCGTTCATGGGAGAATTATTCCCGAGAGAAAGTTCCACCTCTGTCCAGAAAGTCTCCTCTTCTTTGACTTCACCCTTGCCTGACAACACAAATGGCCAATCATGCTTTGTCTCACAGAGAGTTCCTTGTAGATGGAACGTGGGTTCTTTGCCCGGCTCAAAAGCCAAATAGCCTTCAGCTTTTCGGATGATTTCGACTTTTTCGTCATTAGATGTAAATGTGCTGCCCGCTCCCCCTTTGATGGACACAGTTGCAATGAGTTCAGAGAAGAGACGCTCATTTGCTGAAAAAAGAGGAAGGAACAGTTTTCCATTCAACTCTTTTGCTTGGAGCTCAACATTCAAACGAGGATGAAAAAGATTCAAAGTCTCACCGGAAAACTGCGCACTCACGGCGCGCAAAGAGAAGTCGGGAGCAAAAAGAGCTCCGACCTGCATTTCTATCTCCCCCTCCTTCCCTTTCCACCCTTGAAGAAGTGGAGAATAGAAAGCATCGATCAGTTGAAAAAGACGCTCGGAAGGCATCTTTTTTGTAGCAAGTGATGCGGATAATCCCCCATCTTCAACATTGAGATCGATCTGAAGAATGGGAGCTCGCTCTAAGCTCTCAGCAAGTAGAAAACGACCGATCTCTTCTTTCTGCTCGCCACTTACGAAAGAAAATGTATATCGCTCGCTCTTTACAAGACAGCCCAGATCCAGAGAACCCTCGTTCATGTGCAGCTTTATGCCCGCAAAGCGCCGTGGCTGAAGCAGAAAAAGAGGAAATGCAGTGGAGGTGTTCTCATTTGGCGAGAGGAGAACTTCGGGGTGGTTTAAGGTAAGGTGCATCTCAAGATAGAGAGGCTTAAACTGCGGATGAAAGGAGAGTTCTGCATTGTCGACATGAATCTGTGTATCGGGATCTTGAAAATGCAAGCCGTGTAGCAGAATACGGCCACCCTGCCACTCGACCTTATCATAGGTCACAGTCCGGGGAAGAAGTGTAGAGAGAACGATCTGTACAATGGGAGTGCGCAAGAAAAAAACTGCTGCAATAAGAGCGAGAAAAAAGACGGCTAAAAATTTTTTCATTCGATTAGTGAGAGATACTCTTTTCGGTTTAAAAGTTTTTCTAACTCTTCGGGTTTAGTGCATCTGATTTTGAAAAGCCACCCATCGCTCTCAGGAGCTTTGTTGATCATCTCTGAAAAATCGGCAAGCTTCTGATTGATCGCGACAATTTCTCCTGAGACTGGAGCGTAGATGTCTGCAGCCGCTTTTGTGGATTCGAGAACGGCGACCTCCTCACCGACTGAGACTTTTTTCCCCACAATCGGGAGCTCAACATGAACCACCTCTCCCAACTCCTTTTGTGCTTGCTGGGTGATCCCCACAGTGCCGAGATCTCCATCGACTTCGATCCATTCGTGCGACTCTGTAAACTTCATCTTATTTTTTTCCTAGTTTTGCACTACTCCAAAGTGCGGCCTCTTGTTCCACCGTGTAATATTTTGATGAGATGGAAAAGTGTTGGGGTTCTCCCTTGAATCGATGAACACGGTAAGAGACTCCTAATCTCTCAAAAGAAGTTGGATCATATCCATGAAGACAATTGGAGGGAATAGTGATTTGCAGCTGATACTCTCTTTTTCCAAACTTTGCCTCCACTTTGATCTCGTCAGGATCACAGAGAGGATGTGCATCCTCAGTGCGAAAATGGGTAAGCTCTTGAACGCGGATTTCTCCGACAGCTTGAGGAAGGATCAAAAAGTGGTGACAGAAGCGGGTAAGAAAGCCGGCCGTTTTAAGGTCTCGCGTATCAAAAAAGAGTTCAAGCGCATCTCCATCAGAAAAACGCGGGAAAAAGCACTCCTCGAATGGTTTGTGCACAAGAAGCTCACACAGAACTCCTTCATCATTCCACCCCATCGAGAGTTCTGCAAATGAGTCTTCGTTTAAAAAAGAGGCTGTTGTCGGAAGCGGAGAGAGATGGCGAAAGGTCTTTGCATAAGCGATCTCAAATGAAAGCGCGAAAAAATCAAGAGGGAAGAGAGGTTCGAGTCTTTCTAAAACTTCGTCTGCCATTAGCGACGCGTCTCACTAGGAAGTGTCATGCCAATCGCCTTCTTTTGCACCATCTGTCCAAGCAGATCTTCGGCGAGTTTGCGGCATGCTTCCCGAGAGAGGGCGGCTTTGGCCTGAGCCATCTCTTGTGGCGGGAGGCTGCTTTCAGCATGCCGTTTTAACATGCGACAAAAACTAATTTCGCCTCGATCTCCTACCGAAACTTTCGACCAGGCTCCGTCGACGAGAGAGAAGAGCTCTTGTTTTGCAAACACACTTTTCTCTCCGCGTTTGAGGGTACGTGTGTGCTTCTCAAGCTTCCACTCTTGTTCTTTTTCCTGAGCAAGCTGCACTGCTTTTTGCTGCTTTTTCATCCAGGCATAGAGACGGTGTGAGGTGTAGAATTCTAAAGGCTGGAATCCCTCATTTTGAGGAAGAGAATTTCCTTCTGCCTTCCAGCTCTCTTCGATCGCTTTCATAAGAGGAGCATATAGATAGGCTCCAACGTGATCTCTAACCTCTTGAAAGGACTTCCATTTGCCATCGTCACTGGTAAACAAGGCGCTGTTTTTCTTGCGGACATCTGGATAGGCCTCTTCCAGACGCTTATCCAGAGCTGCATCTAATGCGCCATCACGACTTGCCACCTTGAAAGAGATGAGCTCAGCATGTGGAGAAAGATTCTCGACTCTTAAACGGGAGATCACTCCCTCTTCCGAAGTGAATGTAAGTACGCTCTGCTTTTCCATTTCAGCGAGAAGAGCGGCTCCATCAAGCGGACAAGAAAAAGGTAAAACGCTTCCTTTCAATCGAATCGAGGTCGCCTCTTTACGCGCTTCTTGCCGTTCGAAGGCCTCTTCGATCCATTCTGGATGCCCTTCCAAAATTTGCAATCGAGCCAATCGGTCGATCTTTAATCGCTCTTGTGGATCCAGCTGATCGAGAAGAGCCCACCTTCCTTCGGGTGTATTTGTTGTCTCTTTGGCAAGCTTAGGAAACTTCGCTTGCAAAATCTGCCATCCAGCATCTTGTCCTTCCCACTGCCAGGTCTCTTTGAGTGTAATGCGTTGGGAGATCTCCTCTTTGTTCACCTCTTTCCATTCTATTGTTGCAGCACGCTGAACAAGTTCGGGCGCGCGCTTCTCTACGTCTTGGACGGAGAGGAGCTTTTCAGGAAGAAGAAGTTCAGCGGGAGCCAAGCCTCCTGCACCTTCTAAGTAGAGCTGCAGCTTGAGTAGCGAGCGAAAATCTTTTAAACAGAGCTCTTCAGGAAGCTCGTACTGCTCAACTTCTGCGGCTTCATTAACGTAATTTCCCCAAGCTTCGAAAGTGAGAGGATCCAAAAGTGCAAAATTTCCCACTTCAGTGAAGAGCATGCGGAAGAGCATGACCTTCTGCCAGAGCTTCACAACTCGATTCTCATCCATACCCAACATTCTAAGCTGGTGGATGAAGTAGTCGCGCACATCCTCGTAGGCCAAATTCGCTTGTGGCCGGATGATTTTGAGCCCTTCTTGTAAGTGGCGCGAAAGATCGGCACGCACCTCTTGCATCGAAACAGAATATCCCTTTTTCTCAGCTAATTTTGCAGCATTAAGGATAAACTGCGAAATGAGCTGAAGATATCGAGGACCAAACCACTCTTCCCAAGTTTCAAAACCAAATGGATGAAGATTTGCCGAATAGAGCGTTTCATCGGGCCGCATTCCAGGATATTGGCTCTGTTGCATAAGCAGAATCCGTCGCATCATTTCGGGATTTGGCTGTTGCACAGAAAGCGTAGAGAGAAGTGCAAAAAATTGCGGATCGACACTCTCCTTTGCTCTTAAGAAACTCATCAGCTGGTGGGTTTGAGGCGAGAACTGCTGCCAGAGCGTTTCCGCGCTGAGGAATGGAGCACTGGGGTGAGAATAGGGAACATAGCGTTTGATTTTTTCAACCTTCTCTTCCAACTCGGGCCTGAGCTCCTCGAAAAATTTCTCCGCTAAAATTCCTCCCATTCCCGTCTGGAGAAAATCTTTCTTCACCACATCATCGTTAAAGAGGTTGGCGAGTTTTCCATGATTGAGCAGAGGAGCATCCTGTACGCTAGTCGAGAGAAAGCGAGAGAGATCTTCAACCTCTCGCTTGTATAAACTAGAACCATCAATCGCCTTCCCGATCACCTGATCCTGCACCTCTTCTGTATTCAAAAAAGTGCTAAACGTCCCAAAAAATGAGAACGAAATAACGATAACGACAGTGACGATGAGAAAAAAGAAGCGCTGATGCTTCCGGAAGAATTTAAGTAGCATATTAGGGAAGTGTAGCCGGACTGCCTAATCTTTAAAAGAGGGTATACCTAAATAACTTGAGGGTTCGGTAAAAAACATGCGAGAAACTGTCAAGTTTTGACGAACCTATCCAACTAAAATTCCCTATGAGATTTCGGGAGATTTTGAAACAGATTTTCCAAATTTTTCCGTAGGCGGTATTGGAGAAACTACAGCCAAGGAAAAATTTGGAGAAGCTGGCCAAAAGAACCGAAATATCGACGGGGATTTAAGTTGGATAGGTTCACAGTTTCTCGCATGTTCTTTCAGCCAACTTTGGCCCTATTCGGGTTAAAACTATTCCGTTGCTCTTTATGAACACCACCCCTAAACTCTAGTGCCTTAATTGAGATTTCCTATGTCTGTACGTGCTGTTCAGCCTAAGTCGTTAAAACCATTTCTTTGCAGCAAACAGGGTCGCGCCCTTGAGCGCCATCTGCAAGAGAAACTGGTCAATCGCTTCTGGATTTTAAAAGCTAGCGAAGTAGAGACCCCAGCAAAAGCTGCCTCCTATTTTCCCTATGAACCGAAGAGCAAAGCCATTGCAAGGATCGTTGACGAACAGTTCGCGCCAAAGACCGGCTTTACAGAGATTCCGTCAGGCAAGGGTCATAAACCGCGCTTCCTAATCAATATTCCCGTTGCCCACCTTCCAGGAGAAACAGGGCACAAAAAAATCGACAAACTTGTTTCTCGATTACGCGATGAGGGCTATGGCGAGACCACAGCCAGTTCAAAACCTCAAGCTGCTAGAAAGCTCGCTGTTGTCATTGGCATCAATCAGATCGAATCGATCGACTCTGGGGTGAACCGGGAGTTTCGAAAATACATCAGAAAACTACCTTCCGTTGAGGGCATCGCCTATCGCGTCACAGGCTTTTTTTGGAAGCCAGAGTGGGAAGAGCACACCCGATGGAAAAAGATTGCGGGCGTAAAGCAGGCTCTCAAAGAGAAGCCTAAACTCGCAAGCAGAATTTATCCTCTTGAGAAGGCCTTTTTGCTTTTTAAATGTTTAAATGCGGCAAGAGCCGAAGAGGTTCGCAAAGAGCTAGAGGGTGATGTTACATCCGGGTTATCGGAGAGCTTAAAAACACAGATCCCTTTCCAAGGGATTCGCCAAGCGATTAAAACTTCTGATTTTACACTCTCTTTTGCGAAGGAATTTGCAAAGAAACCTGGAAATTCCCCCGTATTTTTCATGACGATGGATGCTGATTGCAAAAAGCTGCGCACCGGTGCAACTGGCTACTTTTCGCGCTATGAGGAGCTCATTGAAGAGTGCAGATCGAATCAAGGGTTTATTCCCAGTGTGATGAGTCTAGGGTATCAACTCGATGCAAATGCCCTCCCTTTGCCCAAGCTTGCTGTCAAATGCGACATGGCCGTTCGAAAAGCGATGAACAGAAAAAAGCCTGGTACGATCTATTTTCCTGAGCCGGGCACCGGCTATGACCTTTCTGTAAATGGTAAGCTCGTAAAAAATCTCAAAGCCTTCTCCTTTGTCGCGCAAGCGAGTGGTGATAAAAGCGCAGGCCTTGAATCGCGGCGCGCAATTAATAACGGAATACGGAAAGGATTTCTAGATCAAGAAAAGTTTGTATTTGATCCAAACGGAGCTCTCATTACATCCACTCCTGCGAGGATGAAAACTAAAACAGCATTAAAGTATGAGACACTGACTGCTGCGAATCTCAAGGAAAAAAAGGTTTTAAAGGCTTTGAGAGCAATCTCTCAAGCGCACTTCGCTCCACTTTCGGGAGCACACTACATCTATGAAGGCCTTCCTCCTGAGGTCAAAAAAGGGGCGGGAGCGTACAGAAAAATTTCAGGTATCATATCAAAAGTCCTCGCCGTTTTCGATCCCATCAGCCTTCTTTTAAATTATGATGAAACACATAGCGGAAAGTTTGCAGAGTCTTTCGACAAAATTTTTGGGCTTTATAAGACCTACACAAAAGCGATTCTGGCGGGCGAAAGAGATGACCATGTTGTAAAAAGACGGGGAGTCACAAAGCTTCGCATTGACGGTGACTTTGAAGATCTCGAAGAGATCGCCGATTTTGTGCAGGGTCGCTTCTCTCTCCTTCTCACCGCAAAGCAGCAGCTCACAGAAGCCAACTTCACCGAGGAGTGGGTCACGAAGGTGATCGATATTGCTCGCGCTTCTGGAAGAGCTCTCTTCAAAACTCTGAAGGAAGAAATGGACTCTCTTGACTAACGCACCGGCTGTCCGCTCACCTTCGCAACAGCAGCATCTGGATCCATCTGATTGTTATCTGCGTAATCCATCGCTCTCTGTTTTTCTGCAGCAGAAAAGTCATTAAACACTTTGAAACTCTGAGTGGAGAGAAGCGTTCCAAAGATATACTCGTTATCTTCTGTATTCTCTTTGATGCACCGTCTCATTGTTTTTCCTTCCTGCTTACAACGAGCTGAATCCATCGGCTTTCTCGTCCAAGCTGAAAGCTCCGCATCTAGGCAGATGCCCGCAACAAAGGCCAAAAGTGCAAATGCAGTAGTTTTTCTGAGCATACAATCCTCCATTAAGGCTTTTCTTTGATGCATGCTCTAAAAAAGGTTTTATTTCAAGACGTGAACTTAATAGGATTTTGCGAAGATCACGCGCCTTGCGCTCTTCTTACCTGTGAAAGGACAGGTTCCTTCTTCTTGTTCGCCATCGAGAGGGATGCAGCGGATGGTGACACCAAGATCTGCTTGTACTTGATCTTCAACGCTTCTGTCGCCACACCAATGAGTGTAGGCAAAACCGCCATGAATCTCTGGCTTTTCAGCGTTTTTGGGCGTGAAGAAGGCGTAGAACTCCTCTTTCGAATCGATCTTTTTGACATGCTGATCACGGAATTTTTTTGCGCGTACAAAAAGGCCAGTTTGAATCTCATCGAGAATATTTGTGACACTGGATACGAGCGCTTGACGACTGAGTTGTTGTGTCTCTCGAGGTGCTCGATCGCGGCGGGCAACAGTAACATTCCCTGCAGCCATATCACGTGGACCGATTTCTAGACGAAGAGGAACACCCTTCTTTACCCACGACCAGAGCTTGTCCCCTCCTCCCATTTCGCGTTCGTCTACAAAAACTGAGAGAGGTCTTCCATCATAAAGAACATGTCGGAGTTCCCCAGCAAGGCTGTGGCAGTAGCCCATCACCTCTTTTCTGGTCTCCTCTTTGTGGATGACGGGAAGGATAACGATCTGCGACAAAGCGATCTTTGGAGGAAGAATGAGTCCATCATCGTCGCTGTGTGTCATGACAAGCGCACCGATCATGCGTGTTGTCATGCCCCATGAGGTTGTCCAAACAAACTGCTCACCACCTTGTGCATCGCGGAATTTAATATTGGAACCTTTTGCAAAGTTCTGTCCCAAGAAGTGTGAGGTACCGCCTTGAAGAGCTTTCCGATCTTGCATCATCATCTCGATTGTGTAAGTGGAAACAGCTCCAGGAAACCGCTCTTTTTCGGTCTTTTCTCCTTTAATAACAGGAATCGCGAGTGTTTTCTCTGCAAACTCTGTGTAGGTATTCAGCATCCGCATCGTTTCTTCGAGCGCCTCTTCTTTTGTCGCGTGGGCAGTGTGGCCTTCTTGCCACAAAAACTCAGCAGTGCGCAGGAAAAGACGTGTGCGCATCTCCCAGCGGACGACGTTTGCCCACTGGTTGATGAGAAGCGGAAGATCTCGATAAGAGGTCACCCACTTGGAAAACATTTCGCCAATAATTGTTTCTGATGTGGGACGCACGACGAGCGGTTCTTCGAGTTCGCCGGCGGGAACCAGCTCTCCTTTAGAGTTCTTCTCGAGGCGATGGTGAGTGACGACCGCACACTCTTTTGCAAAGCCTTCTACGTGTTCAGCCTCTTTTTGCAAAAAACTCAGCGGAATAAAAAGTGGAAAATAGGCGTTCTGGTGGCCAGTGGCTTTAAACATCCCGTCGAGAATGCGCTGGATGTTTTCCCAAATCCCATACCCCCAGGGTTTAATCACCATGCAGCCGCGGACGGGCGAGTGCTCAGCGAGATCCGCGGCGCGAATCACCTGCTGATACCACTCAGAATAGTTCTCTTCACGTGTGGGTTCAATGGCACTTTTTTTGTTTTTCATGATGGAGAAGATAGCATGTTAAGGCTGTTTTGGGAGAGAGTTTTCTGCAAAAGACGGCGAAGATCCTCTTTTGCTTTTTCGATCTCAGGAAGGGGTGCCTTGCTGCCAAGAAGCGGCATGGTGTGATCCAGAATCGCCTCTGCCACGCGATTTCCAGGAAGGAGAAGGGCTGATAGATCCTCTTCTGGTGGCATAACAAGAGCTATTGTTCCCTGATGCAAAAATCCCTGCTTTCGTTTTCGCTGCGCTGCTCCCGCGATCTTGCGCCCTCTTAGTACTACATCATACTTTGTCGGTTTCGCCATGCAAAAGTTCATGCACTTTTCATCTAATGCGGGTGCATCCTGCGGGATCAACTCCCAACCGCCACGCGCACCCAGAAACTCTTCCACAGCTTCCAGAACCGCACGATTAATAAAGGAGTAGTTGTTGAGGGGGTTGTGTGAAAAAAAAGGGGCGGATGAGGGCACAAGTACTGAAAAAGCAAAGTCCCAAAGGTGAAAAACTACACCGCCTCCGGTTGGGCGTCTCGCGAGGTCGATCCCTCTCTGTTGAATTGTACGGAGATTAAGTAGTTTTTCTGGGTCGATAAAGTAGCCGTAGCTGATGCTTGGCTTCTCCCACTCATAGAAATGGATAATAGGATCGCTCCCGAGCTCTTCGAGGAGCTTAGCGTCGAGCTCCATATTCTTTTCGGCGGAAGCTTTCCCGGTATTTAAAACTTGCCAATTCACGCCTTGCACCGTTCAAATCTAGGTAAAACCCTACCCTCATACTCCACATTTTCAAAAAACATTTTCATAGGCCGCACCCAAACAGGTTTGTCCCCAAATGTCTCACACCGATACTGCCCTTCGTAGACAACATAGGACTCCAAGTCCTCACTGTGCTTGCCTAAGGCCAAAATCTTATACTTTTTGCCCTTATAATGCTGGTAGAGATCCCCGACTTTTAGCTCCATAAAAAGTCCCTGTTTTAAAAAAATTTGTACGCTATCTATATATCGTAGCCAAAAAGGGTATAGTCGACTAGGATAAAGATTACCGGTCAAAAAAATTCAGGTGGGTTATGTTCGATAAATTCACGAATCGAGCGAAACAGGTTATCAAGCTAGCCAAAAAAGAGGCTCAGCGGCTCAATCACAACTATCTTGGAACAGAGCACGTGCTCCTCGGCCTTTTGAAACTCGGCCAAGGGATTGCCGTCAACGTTCTGCGCAACTTCAATCTCGACTACGATACGGTACGCGCTGAGGTCGAACGTCTTGTCGGGTTTGGTCCAGAAATTCAAGTCTATGGTGATCCTGCCCTCACCGGAAAGGTAAAGAAGGTCTTCGAGTTTGCAAACGAAGAGGCCGCAGCTCTCAACCATAACTATGTGGGAACAGAGCATCTTCTTCTCGCGCTTCTCCGCCAAACAGATGGCGTGGCTGCACAGGTTCTCGAAAATCTCAATGTCAGCCTGAAAGATGTGCGCAAAGAGGTCTTGAAAGAGCTCGAAACTTTCAATCTTCAACTCCCTCCTATGGGAATGTCTGGAGCCACCCCTCCACCAGGCGCTGCAGGAAAGCCACAAGAACGCGCTGGTGCGGCTCCCATTGCAGAAAAAACGCCTGCACTTAAGGCTTATGGTCATGACCTAACCGAACTCTGCCGCGAAGGCAAGCTCGACCCGGTCATCGGTAGAAAAGAGGAGGTCGAAAGACTAATTCTGATTCTCTGCCGACGCCGCAAAAACAATCCGGTGCTCATCGGGGAGGCGGGCGTTGGAAAAACAGCGATCGTCGAAGGCCTTGCGCACGCGATTGTGAAAGGCGAAGTACCTGACAATCTCTCTAAAAAGCGACTCATCTCTCTCGATCTTACGCTCATGATTGCCGGTACAAAATACCGCGGTCAGTTTGAAGAGCGCATCAAAGCGGTTATGGATGAGATCAAGAAGAATGGAAATATCCTGCTCTTCATCGACGAGCTTCACACAATTGTTGGCGCCGGTGCGGCAGAGGGTGCGATCGACGCTTCTAACATTCTCAAACCCGCTCTTTCACGCGGAGAGATCCAGTGTATTGGAGCCACGACGCTCGATGAGTATCGCAAACATATCGAAAAGGATGCCGCTCTCGAAAGACGTTTCCAAAAGATCCTCGTCGCTCCTCCTTCTATTGATGAGACGACGCAGATCCTCATGGGTCTGAAGCCAAAATACGAGGAGCACCACAAGTGCATCTATACCGAGTCGGCAATCAAATCTGCTGTTGTCCTCTCTGATCGTTATCTGACAGGAAGATTTCTGCCCGATAAGGCGATCGATCTTCTCGACGAAGCAGGTGCAAAGGCGCGCATTGCCATGATGCATCAACCTCAAGACATTACCAAGTTCGAAGCAGAGATCGAAGAAGTCCGCGTCGGAAAAGAAGAGGCGATCAGCAAGCAGGAGTATGAGAAAGCGGCGAAAATGCGCGATAAAGAGAAGACTCTGCGCGATCGCCTGCAACAGATCCGGACCGAGTGGGAGAGCAAGAAAGAGGAGCACCAGGTCATCGTCGACGAGGAGGAGGTTGCTGCGATCGTCGCGAAACAAACCGGGATCCCCATCACGCGTCTCACCGAGGGTGAAACAGAGAAAGTTCTCAAAATGGAAGAGGCCCTCAAGGGTAATATCATCGGTCAGGATGAAGCTGTCAGCGTTGTGTGCCGGGCCATCCGCCGCAGTCGCGCGGACATCAAAGATCCTAATCGTCCGATCGGCGCATTCCTCTTCTTGGGTCCCACGGGTGTGGGTAAAACCCTCCTCGCTAAACAGCTCGCGATCAATATGTTTGGCGGAGAGGATGCTCTCATCCAAGTCGACATGTCTGAATACATGGAGAAGTTTGCCGTCTCGCGTATGACCGGTTCTCCTCCAGGTTATGTCGGGCATGAAGAGGGTGGTCAGCTTACCGAACAGGTTCGTCAAAGACCCTACTCTGTTGTTCTCTTCGACGAAGTTGAAAAGGCGCACCCTGACGTGATGAACCTTCTTCTACAGATTCTAGAAGAGGGCCGCCTCACCGACTCTGTCGGCCGCAAAGTCGACTTCCGCAATACAATCATCATCATGACCTCGAATTTGGGCGCCGATCTCATTCGCCGCTCGAGCGAGGTAGGTTTTGCAGCGACAGAGGGGATGCCCGACTTTAAATCGATGCAAGAAAAGATCGAAGGTTCTGTCCGCAAGGGGTTCAAACCAGAGTTCATTAACCGTCTCGACGGAATTGTGATCTTTAGACCTCTCGATCGCTCACACCTTCTTCGCGTCATCGATCTTGAAGTTAAGAAACTTCAAGCACGACTCGCGCGCAAAAACGTCTTCCTCTCTCTCGATGAGAAAGCTAAAGAGCTCCTCGTTAACAAGGGGTTCCAACCCGAGATGGGAGCAAGACCTCTGCGCCGTGTGATCGAACAAGATCTCGAAGATCCTCTCGCAGAAAAGCTTCTGCTCAACCCTGGTAAAGGCGGCAGTTGGATGGTAACGGTGGAGGGAGATAAGTTTCTCTTCGTCGATCAAGGGGTGGTGACAAAAGATGCAAAGAACAACTTTGCTGTTGCGACTCCACAAAATGGAGAAATAAAGACTAAATAAGGAAAGGAGAGTTTTGGTTATGACACATAAGCATGAATCTCACCCACCACGCTCAGGGCCGAGCTATCAGGCATATCAGATTCTTCACTTCGCCTTCGCACTTGCACCCCTCATCGCGGGATTTGACAAGTTCTTCAATCTGATGACCAATTGGGAGAAGTACCTCTCCGTCCCTTTTGATATTCTCGGAAACTCACATGCCACCATGATCGCTGTGGGGGTGATCGAGATCATTGCCGGTCTTGGTGTCTGGCTAAGACCCAAAATCTTCTCCTACATCGTTGCCCTTTGGCTCCTCGGCATCATCATTAATATATATACGCTCGGCAACTTTTATGACGTCGCCCTGCGCGACTTTGGACTCATGCTCGGTGCGATCGCCCTCGGCCGCCTCAGTTCCGTCTACTGCTGGAAAGAGCGCGCTCGCCGCTAAAAACAAAGATTCAGCGCAAGATCTGAATAATCTTGCGCTGCGTTCTTTTTTAATTCTTGAAGAAGAACTTCTTCGCTACCTCAACGCTTACAAAATAGCCTGCGACAATTGCTACAACGGCGACAAAGAAAACCAAGGGCAGGGGCGTGAAACCGAAAAGAGGTGCGAGAGAGGAGAAGGGAAGAACACAGGTTGCCGCTACAACAAGCAGAACGCCTCCAAAGAGATAAGGACTCGGCTTTGAATGATAAAAGCGGCGTGAAGTGCGAATGGCGAGCACGATGAGTGACGCGGAAACGACCGATTCTACAAACCAGCCCGTTCTAAACTGTTCAACGGTTGCGCTCAGGAAAAAGTAGAGCACTCCGAAGGTCAAGAAGTCGAAAAAAGAGCTGATGATCCCGAAGACGATCATAAACTTGCGAATAAATTTGATATTCCAGCGCAGAGGTTTCTGTAAGCGCTCAGGATCGACCTCGTCGGTCGCAATGGCCATCTCTGGAAGATCTGTGAGAAGGTTGGTGAGTAGGATCTGCTTGGGGAGCAGTGGTAAGAAGCTTAAAAAAAGTGAAGCGCCTGCCATGCTAAACATATTCCCGAAGTTTGCGCTTGTCGCCATGAAAATGTACTTCATCGTATTCGCAAACGTCCTTCTTCCCTCGTGAACACCTGTGAGCAGGACAGAGAGATCCTTTTTGAGAAGGACGACATCGGCCTCCTCCTTCACTACATCGACACTACTATCGACAGAGATTCCCACATCGGCTGCGTGCATTGCCGTCACATCATTGATCCCATCTCCCAGATAACCAACAATTACACCTCTTTGTCGAAAAGTATGGATGATCTTCTCTTTTTGGGCGGGCTCGACCTCCACAAAAATTTGGCTCTCATGTACGCGCTTTGAGAACTCATGATTTTTCAAAGTCAGGAGTTCCTCCCCAGTCACCATTCCTTTGGAAGAGAGCCCGACCTCCTCGGCCACATGTGCCGCGACAAAGCGGTTATCTCCCGTGATCAGCTTGAGTGAGATTCCCGACTCTTGAAGCTTGCTGATCGTCTTACTGACATCTTTTTTTGGTGGATCGTAGAAGAGGAGAAATCCTAAGAAAATCATCTCATTCTCATCACCATGTGTCATCTTTTGCACGGAGGGAAGGAAGCGGTAGGCAAGAGCGAGAACACGAAAACCCTGTTTGCTGTACTCTTCAAATCTGTTCTCCAAATCTTCTTTCAATATCGAAAGAGGAACAAGAGATCCATTCTCTTTCTCGATCTGGGAACAGATCGCAAGGACTTGCGGAAAAGCTCCCTTTGTAATCATCACCGACTCCTTCGAGTTTTTTGCCAAAACGCTCAAGCGTTTCCGTGTAAAATCATAGGGCACTTCGTCGAGCTTTTGCCATCCCGAAGCAGCGGGATGCTTGGCACTTAGAATCGCCTGATCGAGAGGGTTTGTATAGCCCGATTGCATCGCCGCATTGAGCGAGGCGAAAAGAAGAGCCTTGGAGCTCTCTTTTCCTGAAAGATCGACCGCCTTTTTGAGCTCCATTTTTCCCTCTGTGAGCGTCCCCGTTTTATCCACACACAGAATGGTCATACTGCCAAAATCTTCAATCGAGATCAGCTTCTTGATGATCACCTTTTTCTTCGCCATCTGGCTTGCACCATGTGCTAAGTTGACGCTGATAATCGCAGGAAGAAGCTGCGGCGTGAGTCCCACAGCCAGAGCAAGCGAGAACAATAGAGCCGAGAGAAAGGGACGATCCATCACAAGATTGATTATAAAAATCACCCCAACCAAAATGAAGGTCACCACCATTAGGAAATAGCCAAATTTTTTGATCCCCATCTCAAAAGCCGTTGCAGGGGGCTTTTCCGTTAACTTCTCTGAAATTTTTCCGAACTCTGTTGCTTTTCCCGTACACACAACGAGCGCCTTAGCGTTGCCACTAATCACATGCGTTCCCATAAAAAGCGCGTTCGTTCGTTTACTGAGGGCGGTTTCAGCGGGAAGAATACTTGGGGTCTTTTCAGCCGCCATCGTCTCCCCTGTAAGTGTGGCTTCATCCACGAAAAAATCTTGCGCTTCTAAAATCCGGCAATCTGCGGGAATAACATCGCCCGCGTTGAAAATTAAAATGTCTCCAGGAATAACTCCTTCGACACCAATCTCATAGCTTTTCCCCGCCCGAAGCACCATCGCTTTAATCTTCACAAGCGAAAGGAGCTTTTCCACGGCTTTGGCTGCTTTTTTCTCCTGAAAAAAGCCCAAAAGACCGCTTACAAGAAGAATCGTTGTGATGATCATCGAATCGGTGCGTTGACCCAAAAAAAATGAGAGAAGAGCCGCAAAGAGCAGAAGAAGAATCAAAGGGTGAAAAAGAAAAAGAGAGAACCAGCGCTTTTTCTTTTTCGGTATTAAGAGGTTTCGGCCGTATTTTTTAATACGGTGATGCACCTCTCTTTCTGTGAGCCCTTCTGGAGAGCTCTTCATCTCTGCAAAAAGCTCCTTTTCGCTGAGATGCCAAAATTTGGATAGATTCATATGAAAATCATCGTTAGACCACTTGCAAAAACCACTAGGAGCGTCACGGCGCGCACCCACCTCTCCCCCTTTTTAAGCTGGTAGCGCGCACCCAAAAACTCGCCGAGGCCATCAGCCACTAAAATCACAAGCATCAACTTCCAATCAACAATGCCGTAATAGATGAAAAGAAGTGAGGCGCTTAGAGCACTACCGAAGTTGGCAATCTTGCGAATCGGCGCCGAAGTGATGTAACTCTTATCGTAGAGAAAGATTGCAAGATAGATGAAAAAAATTCCCGAACCTCCCACAAACGAGGCGATAATCCCGATGAGAATCATCGAAAAGCCGGCGATTAGATTTTTTCTCTTTGTTGGAACATGTCCCTTATCCCTGATCCCTATCTCCTTTTTGATGAGAAGCACCATCCCGATTGCGAGAATAAAAATTCCCAGAAGCCTCTTTAGGTGCGTGGGATCAACTTGCCGAATGATCTCCGCACCGATGGCACCTCCGATAAATGAGGGGATTAAAAGAAGAAAAGCAAGCTTCCAGTCGATAGGCACTTTGCCACGTTGAAAGGGAATCAGACTCGCAAGCCGCCCAAACATGTTGGCCACACGAAAAGACCCCATCGCCATTTCAGGAGGAATCCCCACAAGAATGAGAAGCGGACGCGTAAGAAGGCCAATGCCTCCACTCATCACACTGAAGAAACTGATCGTAAAAATTGCAATCCCGAGGAGAAGATCTTGCACCGTCAAGGTTTACCTCAGATGGCCACTAAACCAGCTCTGCGCCAGCCGCGCGACCTCTTCAAGCGTTCCGGGTTCTTCAAAAAGATGGGTTGCATGAGGCACAATTACCATCTTCTTTTCACACTCCAGGTGATCAAACGCCTCCTCATTCATCGCAATCACTTCGCGGTCCTCTCCTCCCACGATCAGAAGCGTTGCCGCTTTTACCCCTGATAAAATGGGGATCGCAAGATCGGGACGCCCTCCACGCGAAACCAGCGCCTTGACAACCTTCACACGCTCCGCCGCGGCTCCAAGAGCGGCAGCAGCCCCGGTGCTCGCTCCGAATAGACCGATTTTCAATGCACATGTCTCAGGGTTTGCTACCAGCCAGTCCACGATCTCCACCAGGCGCTTTGTCAGCATTGGAATATTAAAACGGAGCTCGCCTGTCCTCTCATCCTCTCGCTCTTCCTCAGCCGAAAGAAGATCGATCAAGAGAGTTGCAAGACCTTTCTCTTGTAAAACTTTGGCTACAAACTGATTCCGTGGGCTATGCCGGCTGCTCCCACTCCCATGCGCAAAGAGGACGATTCCGCGCGCTTTAGGAGGGATATTGAGATTCCCCTCGAGAAGGTGCTTACCTACTTTAATTTTTACAACATCAGGTTCCATGGCTTCGTTGTAGCAAAATCCTCTCTATTCCTCTACCAGTTATTTGAGCGCAATATTTTATATTTTAGTCATTAGAAACACAAAAATAGGATATACTCACCGCAACAGTTCAGTTTATTTTCAGTTAACATGAAAATCGTTGTTGGCATGTCAGGCGGGGTTGATTCCGCGGTGAGCGCACTTCTTCTGAAAGAGCAGGGTCATGAGGTGATCGGACTCTTCATGAAGAATTGGGAGGAGGAGGAGGGAGCTTGCCACGCGCTTGAAGATTACGAAGATGTTGTCAAGGTCTGCGAACAGCTAAAAATCCCCTACTACTCGGTTAGCTTTGCAAAGGAGTATTGGGAGAACGTTTTCACCCACTTTCTCGAAGAGCTCAAGCTCGGCTTTACCCCCAATCCCGACATCCTCTGCAACCGAGAGATCAAATTCAAGCTGCTCCTCGATAAAGCATTGTCGCTTGGGGCTGATGCTCTTGCTACGGGACACTACTGCCGCACAGATGGGACTCTACTGTTAAAAGGTTCCGATCCACAAAAAGATCAGAGCTATTTTCTTTATACGATCAAAGAGAGCATCCTTCCCTCTGTCCTCTTCCCTGTCGGAAACATGGAAAAAGCTGCAGTCCGTGAGATTGCTAAAAAAGCGGGCCTTGCGAATGCAGCAAAAAAAGATAGTACTGGCATCTGCTTCATCGGCAAACGCGACTTTAAATCTTTTCTTAATCGATACCTTCCCTATCAGAAAGGAGAGTTCCGCACGCTCGACGGCAACATTGTCGGAGAACACGATGGAATCGCCTACTACACAATCGGTCAACGAAAAGGCCTTGGGATCGGCGGACCTGGCGATGCCTGGTTTGTCGTGAAAAAAGATGTCGAAAGAAATATCGTTTTTATCGAACAGGGCGATGACCATCCTGCGCTCTATACTTCAGAGCTCATCGCTACAGATGTAAGCTGGGTTGGGATCCCTCCCGTAGCCCCCTATCGCTGCAGCGCAAAAGTCCGCTACAGGCAACCCGATCAAGTCTGTACAATCACTCAGATCGATGCGGACCATCTTCGTGTTACCTTTGATCAGCCCCAACGCGCTGTTACTCCGCGTCAATCCATCGTCTTCTATGATGGGGATGTGTGTTTAGGTGGCGCACTCATTCGGTAAGAAACGCCGGACTCTTCCATTTTCTTGCTCTTCTTCGTTTGATCAAAAATTTACTTTACACTATGAAGAAGCAGGGGGGACTCGGATGCCTTTTGCTATTCTGCTTTTATTTCTGTTTTTCCAAGCTTGCGTCTCTGTGCCAAAAAAAGAGGTTGAAGAGAAGCTCGCGGCCCCTTTTCCCCTCTCACACGCCGAGAAGCTCGCACTAAAGAGCGGATCTTTCGAACCGGGCGATTGGCCCTCAGAAAACTGGTGGGAGATCTTCTCCGATCCGCAGCTGAATCAGTTCATCACTGTCGCCATTGAACAGAGCCCAACGATGCAGCGTGCTCTAGCCAGGGTCGAAGTTGTACGGCAAGTTGCGAAAGAGAAGCGGTCGATCCTCTTTCCTCATATCGATCTCGAGGCTTCAAGCAACTGGCAATACCTGAGCAAAAGAGGGTTTTTTCGTAGTTTTGCGCCCATGATCCCTGCAAATGTGAACGACATCTTTGCCACTCTTAATCTCACCTACGATCTCGATCTTTTTGGAAAGAATCGGCATCAATTCTACGCGGCTCTTGATCTTTTCCGTGCAGAACAGGCAGAGAGCGCCGAGACGCGTCTACTGCTTAGCGCGGCTGTTGCAAAGACCTACTTCGAACTGCAAGCAAATCAGGAGCGCCTGACAATCGTAAAAAACTTGGCGAATAGAAGACGGGCTCTTTCTCATCTCCACAGCATGCGCAGAAGTGAGGGTGTAGATAACGAGATTAGCGTGCTTGATGCTGATAAAAATCTTCTCGAGATTGAAAAACTTGTGTTGGGACTCGAGGAGGCGGTGACTCTCAACGCGCACCTTTTGCGCACGCTGATGGCAGAGAATCCCGATAACAGTTTGCCGCTCGCGATTCTTCCTACCCCATTTCGAGGAAAACTATCCCTTCCGCAAAATCTTTCTGTAGATCTTCTTTCGCGTAGACCCGATCTCATGGCGCAGATCTGGCGTGTAGAGGCCGCAGCCGCACAAATTGGCGCGGCGCGCGCCAACTTTTTTCCCAACATCAATCTCCTCGCGTTTGCGGGTTTTGAGGCTCTCCACTTCAACCAGCTCTTCTCGTGGGAGAGCAAGGCAGGCTCTTTCTATCCGGCGTTTCACCTGCCGATCTTCACCGCTGGAAAGTTGAGGGCTAATTTGCGCGCAAAAAAGGCGGAGTTTGATGAGGCGATTGCAGGCTACCATGAGCTCCTGCTCCGAGCGAGTCGAGAGGTCGTAGATCAACTTGCCATGATCCGTTTTTTAGATGAGCAGATCGAAGTGCAACGCCTAACACTCGACAACGTAAAAAATCATGCAGAGCTCACCTTCTCACGCTATGGGACCGGAATCTCTCCCTACATGGATGCTCTAGAGGTCGAAGAAAAACTCCTCGAAACTCAGCTTCAAATGGTCGACCTCGAATTAAAAAAGAAGCAAGCATCGATCAATCTCATGCGCGCACTTGGTGGCGGCTACCATCTGGTTCCTCCTCTCACCCCTTCGAAGAAGAGGATCTCCAATGGCTGAAGAGAGTGCGGTACCACCCCCACCTCCTCGTCGAATATTCTGGCTTTCGACATTCGTGATCATTGTCCTCATTCTTGGAGCTGCGCTTTTTACCTACTGGTGGATCTGGTGGCGTTTTGAAGAGTACACAGACGATGCATATGTTGCGGGAAACATGGTAAGTCTTACTCCGCAGATCCATGGCATTGTGGTATCGATCAATGCCGATGAGACCGATATCGTGGAAAAAAACCAGCTGATTATCGCCCTTGATCCGACAGACGCGACCCTGGCCTTTGAAGAGAAGAAGGCAGAGCTTGGTGAAGCTCTTAGAATGGTTATCGGGTTGTTTGAAAGAGTAGGAGAGCTCAAGGCTCAGTGTGAAGAGAAAAAAGCCACACTCTGGAAAAGTGCCCTCGACTATGAGCATCGCCGAACTCTTGTCGATTTTGGTGGAGTATCCATCGAAGACTTTCAACATTCAGAAGCAGAGCTTAGACGCGCATTTGCGGCTCTGGTCGATGTGGAACATGCGCTTGTTGCCGCCTATGCACAAGTCGAAAACACTACGGTCGCAAGCCACCCTCTTGTAGAAAAAGCTCAAGAGCTGCTGAAAGAGGCCTACGTAAGACTACAGCGTTGTAAAATTGTAGCCCCCGTAACTGGTATGGTTGCACAGAGAAATGCACAGGTTGGAGAGAGAGTGGAGGCGGGCTCGAAACTTCTTGCCATCGTTCCGCTCGATGAGATCTGGGTATATGCCAACTTCAAAGAGGTTCAGCTCAAAAAGATGCGCATTGGACAATCTGTCAATATGACAGCCGATCTTTATGGCCACTCACTGACTTATCACGGCCGGATCACCGGCATCTCTGCAGGCACGGGTAGCGTCTTTTCTATTATCCCTCCCCAAAATGCTACTGGCAATTGGATCAAGATCGTCCAGAGACTGCCTGTCCGTATCGCATTTGATCCTGAAGAGATCCGCAAAAACCCTCTGAGACTTGGACTCTCCATGGAGGTGACCGTCGACCTACACGATACAGATGGCAGAGTACTTCCCGTCCCCAAAATGCCAACACCCGTCTACCAAACCGATGTCTTTGAGCAGCAGCTGGAGGGTGTAGATAAGGTGATTCAGACGATTATCGAAGAAAATGTTGCCCCCGCATTTTTTGAAGAAACTTACTATCAAAACTTGTGAATGAACCTATCTCCTCTTGCATCCAAAATCCTCAACATAGCCCTCTCTGTTGCGACGTTTCTCATCGTGCTCGACTATTCGATTGCAAACGTCTCGATCCCCTACATCGCCGGAGATCTCGCTGTTAGTTACGACCAGGGCACCTATGTGATCACATCGTTTGCCGTAGGGAACGGGATTGTCCTGGCCATTTCGGGATGGCTCAGCCGCCGTTTTGGAGCGGTGAAGATTCTCCTGGCATCGATTCTTCTCTTTGTTCTGTTCTCCTGGCTTTGTGGTGTCTCATGGCGTTTTGAAATGCTGATCCTCTGTCGCTTTCTTCAAGGAGCTGTTTCTGGTCCCCTGATCCCCTTGAGTCAAACACTCATCTTGGCTCATAACCCTCCCGAAAAAAGAGATCGGGCTCTGGCCCTTTGGAGCCTGGTTGTGATCGTAGGTCCAGTGGTGGGCCCCATTCTTGGCGGATGGATCACATTTGACTACAAGTGGCCTTGGATCTTCTTCATCAATGTCCCGATCGGGCTCTTAGCCGCATTTTTCATCTGGCGGATCCTTGGAAAAAAGGAGGAGAAGAGAGAAAAAATTCACCTCGAATGGACAGGGTTTCTTCTTCTTGCCATCGGCGTTGCCTGCCTGCAAATTTTTCTCGATAAAGGTCAACAATTTGACTGGTTTCGCTCCCCGATCATACGGATTCTTTCTACCACTTCACTTCTCTGCTTAAGTTTTCTTGTACTTTGGGAATATCTTCATCCCAAACCACTCATGGAAGTAAGGCTCGCAAAGATCAGGAGCTTTTGGGTTTCACTTTTGTGTATTGCAACAGCTTATGGAATGTACTTTGGCTCCGTGGTGATCGTCCCACTTTGGCTGCAGACAAATATGGGATATACATCGCCATGGGCAGGGATCGCCGTCGCACCTCTTGGCATTGCGCCTGTTTTACTGGTCTCTTTTGTGCCTAAGATCATGGAAAAGTTTGGCAAACTGATTCCCCTCTTTTGCTCCTTTCTCCTTTTCGCGCTCTCCTCATTCTACACCGCCTACTTCACAACAGATGTCGACATCTGGCATGTTGCCTTTTCGCGCTTTCTCATGGGATGTGGGTTTGTCTTTTTCATCACGCCGCTGATTGCGCTCAGCGTCCAAGATATCCCGAAAGAAAAGGTCGCAAGTGCTGCCAGCATCTTCCACTTCGTTCGGGCAATCTGTGGGGGAATTGGAACTTCACTCTTTACGACGCTCTGGCTCCGCCGCGGCTACTATCACCATGAACGGCTCGGCTCATCACTCACTTCCTATACGGACAATACGCACGAGTTCTTCTCTACTCTGACGCAAGCCGGTATTCCTCAGGAGCAAACGCGAGAACTGCTCAATATCACAGTCGACAATCAGGCCGCACTTCTCTCCATCAACGACTGCTTTTATCTCATGGGATGGCTCTTCCTCGCGCTCTGCGCTCTGCTTCTACTCGCACAAAAAAAGAAGCAGATCTCTCGGGTCACCGGTTAATTCCGGGTGCGGCGGTGTATCGCCGCCGCACTCAAAAATTACTTGTTGCGCACCTTGCTGTGCTTCTTGCCGTAGGCATTGTAAACGAAGCAGCCAAGGATGAGCCAGCCGATCATCTGACCCCAAGTGACGCTTGGAAGCCCAAACATCAGTAAGAGGCAAGAGAGCGTTCCCAACAATGGGACGAAAGGAACGAACGGTGTTTTGAAAGGACGGTGAAGGAGCGGTTGCTTGTAACGGAGCACAAGAATTCCAAAACAGACGATCGCAAAAATAAAGAGGGTTCCCATAGACACAAGCTGTCCGAGGATGCCAACAGGGAAAAGACCCGCAATCACCATACAGATGAGCGTCACCGCAACGGAGGTTAAAAATGGCGTATGGAAACGGTGGTGGATCTTACCAAACATTTTCGGTAAGAGGCCATCATGTGCCATCGTGTAGAAAATGCGCGTCTGTCCCAGCAACATCACGAGAACTACCGACGCTAGCGCAGCCAAAATACCCACTTTGACAAGGAGTCTCATCCAGAGGAAATTCTTGCCAAGAGCATTGACCGCCACAGCAATAGGATCGGGAACGGCGAGCATCGTATATCCGACAATCCCTGTAAGGACGAGAGCCACAATCACGTAGGCAATTGTAGAGATCCCGAGCGACCCGAGCATACCAATCGGCATATCTTTCTGTGGGTTTTTGGCTTCCTGTGCGAGCGTTGAAATTGCATCAAATCCAATGTAGGCGAAGAAGACCACACCGGCTCCACGTAAAATTCCACTCCAGCCAAACTGACCGAAGACCCCAATATTTTCTGGGATAAACGGCTGCCAGTTATCAACATTGATGAAGGCGATGCCGCAAGCGATAAAGAGCAGGATCACTACCATTTTGACAAAAACGAGAACAGTATTCACGCTTGCTGCCATCTCAATACCAATGGCGATCAGAGTCCCGATCAGCCCAACAAGAAGAACAGCTGGTAAATTGATGAGAGCACCGCTTGCATGCCATCCTGAGATTGTATCATAAGCTAGTGGGGCATTCGCAAAGGCAGCAGGGATCGTGATCCCCCAATCTCCAAGCAGACTTGAAAAATAGCCCGACCAGCCTACTGCAACTGTAGCCGATGAGAAAAGGTATTCGAGAGCCACGCACCATCCGATGATCCAGGCAACAAACTCCCCCATCGTTGCATAAGCGTAGGAGTAGGCGCTTCCTGCTATCGGAATGAGGGAAGCAAACTCTGCGTAGCAGAGAGCTACGAAGACGCAAACAAGGGCGGCTAAAAGAAAGGAGAAGACGATACCGGGACCTGCATACTCAGCAGCAGCCTGACCAGTCATGACGAAAATCCCCGCGCCAATGATCGCCCCGATCCCCATCATCGTGAGATTCAGTGGGCCTAAGGTGCGTTTGAGACCTCCGCTTTTTGTCGCTGCCTCGTCGAGGAGCGCCTTGATGCTTTTCTTAGCAAATAAACCTTTAGACATGGCTTCTCTCGGTTAAAAAATTAAAAACGAGGAGCATAGCAGAAGGGGGTAGATCCTGGGAAGCAGAAGAATCAGAATAAAAAGAAGTGGTGCGCGATCAATGATGAACGTTGAACTTGAGGATGCAAGAAAAGGAAATTCTTTTCGTCATTCCCCTCTTCAGCATTCAGCATTTTCCCCCGACGGGTTCCCACTGACGAATGAAATCGAGCAGTTTTTTCTCTGAAGGCTGGGAACGGAGCAGTTGCGACGCCTGGGGATTGCGGCTGAGGTGCGCGATTTTTGCGAGAAGATGAAGGTGACGCTTGTCGTTTGAAGAAAAAAGGAAAAAGAGCGCATGGACTGGCTCCCCGTCAAGAGCTCCATACTCCAAAGGCTTTTTGGGAAAGACAACGACGACAGTGTCCGAGGGACCTTGGAGCAAAAAGTCTCGTGCATGGGGGATTCCTATTCCATGACCGACAGCTGTGGGCATGAGATTTTCTCGATCGAGAAGAAGTTCTGAAAGAACTTCGGCATCGAGGCCCAATTTCGGTGCGACAACCTTCATCGTCGTTCGAATAACCTCTTCTTTTGTCTCCCCTTCGGCGTGAGGAAATACACCCCCATTATGGATCGCGCGATAGAGACTAAACTGCTGAAGTCCGCCCTTGGATAAGGTAGCCGACGGCTCATCTTTCAAAAGAAAGCCCTCCTTGGCAGCTTCCTGTTTGAACCCCATCATCCAGTTTTCAATTTCAATTCGACTGAATCGATATTGATGATTCAAGCGATAGGCGGGAATTTTTCCAGTCGCTAACCAGCGTCGAATCGTCTTTTCCGATACGTTGAGCAGTTCGGCAACATCTTTCACTTTTAGATCCATATTTCCCCTAATGCAGTTCTGTGTTCGATCCTTCTATGTTCCTTGGAAGAGAGCCACCACTTCTTGTGCGTTTTTAGCTTTCAGAAGTTTTTTTCGTCTCTCCTCATCCTTAATCGCCATGGTGATCTTCGAAAGGATATACAAGTACTCTGTCTGCTGGCGGGCAGGCCCTCCGATCATAATGATCAGACGAACAGGGGCTCCATCTAGCGAGTTCCACTCTATCCCTTTTCCTTGCTGAATCCCAATCGCAATAAAAAAATCGTCATATTTTTCTAATTTTGCATGAGGAATTGCAACCCCCATGCCCACACCTGTTGAAACAATCTTCTCCCGTTCCAAAATTGCCTGGAAATACTCCTCCTTATCTTGGAGAGCTCCCTGAGCATCCAAAAGGTCGACTAAAGAGCGAAGAGCCTCGTCTCGTGTGGTGGCGTGCAAAAACGAGACCGAACCCGCCTTCAAGTACTTGTCGATCGATACAGGTTTTTTACGCAGATTAATGCGCTCCAGTATGGCCAAAGCCTCCTGCTCCTCTTGCTGTTCCAACAAGACTCTCCTCTCTTGCAAACACCGCGCGTACAACTGGCGCGACGACGAGCTGCGCAATGCGCATCTTGGGTGTAATTACAAAGGAAGTTTTGCTGTGGTTGATCAGGATCACCTTTATCTCTCCGCGATAATCCGCATCGATTGTCCCAGGAGAATTGAGTACCGTAATTCCATGTTTTAGAGCAAGCCCGCTACGCGGCCTCACTTGAATCTCGTAACCCTCTGGAATGGCGCAGCTAATGCCAGTGGGAACCAGGATCGTGGATCCGGGCTCTAAAGTGAGCTCCTCTTTTATGCATGCGCGCACATCCGCACCTGCAGCAAGCTCTGAGGAGTAGACAGGAAGAAACTCTTCGTCTTCGACTAATATAGAAATGTGAATCATTTTGACTTATTACTCTTCGGAGTGAGCCATCAGCTCTTCCATCGAGCGCGCACTCCCATCCTGATGAGTGCGATCATTCCCCATGAAAAAGTCGATCAGCGTATACAGCCTATCTTTTAATTCATGGCGATTTACAATGCAATCGATCATCCCTTTTTCTAAAAGAAATTCCGATTTTTGTGCCCCAGGTGGGAGCTTTTGCCGAATCGTCTGCTCAACGACACGCGGCCCGGCAAAGCCGATGAGGGCATCGGGCTCTGCAATAATGACATCTCCGAGCGCTGCAAAAGAGGCTGTAACCCCTCCCGTCGTCGGATTGGTAAGAACAGAAATATAAGGGAGTCCATCGTCGTGAAGGTGGGCAAGCGCCGCAGAGGTTTTTGCCATCTGCATCAGAGAGAAGATAGACTCTTGCATCCGCGCACCGCCAGAAGCGGAAACGATGATGAGAGGAAGCTTCTTTTGTTTGGCGTACTCAATGAGGCGCGTCAGACGCTCTCCGACCACTGAACCCATCGATCCACCCATAAAACTAAAATCTAGAACACCGAGAGCCGCTTTCAACCCCTTTAAAGTACACGTTCCGACGATCACGGCTTCGTCACGCCCCGATCTTTTTTGAGCACTTTTAATCCGATCCGCATAGGGTTCTGTATCGACAAATGTAAGAGGATCGACGGGTTTTAAAGACGAAAACAACTCGACAAAACTTCCCTCATCCGCAAGCAGGGCAATGCGCTGAGTTGCTGTGAGTCGATTGTGATGACCGCACTTGGGGCAGAGTTGCCAGGTCCGCTGAAGCTCACTGTCGTGAACAAGTTCATGACACTTTGGACACTTGGCCCACCCATTAAAACCATCTTTCTTAGAAGAAGAAAGTTTAATTTTAGGTTTAATTCTAGAGAATAGTCCCATAATTAGAAAATTTTACCAAAAATATTAGAAAAAAACAACCTTTCAAATTATTTCATTGCCATTGCGTACCGCTCTTCAACATTCCGCCAATTGATGATTTTCCAAATATTTTTTACATAGTCTGCACGGACGTTCTTGTATTGGAGGTAGTAGGCATGCTCCCACACATCAATTCCGAGAAGAGGAACGTGACCCTGCGTACTTAGAGGATCTTGATTTGAGCAGGTCGTCATAACCAGCTCCTTCAAAGATTTATTATAACCCAGCCAGCCCCAACCAGAACCCTGAATTCCCACAGTGTGCGCGCTGAACTTCTCGATAAACCCTTCCAGGCTGCCAAATTGCTTCTGAAGAGCCTGCATAAGCTCGCCCTTAGGTGGTGTTCCACCCCCCTTCGAAGTTGGCGCTAAGTTTGTCCAGAAAATCGAATGGTTTACATGTCCGCCGCCGTTGAATTTTATAGCCTGCTGCAACCCGATCATTGCTCCAAGGTCACCTTTACTCATTGCTTCAGACGATTTTTCAAGCGCCGCATTGAGATTATTGACATAGGCTTGATGGTGCTTGGAATAATGGAGCTCCATGATCTCACCAGAAATCACTGGCTCGAGCGCACTAAAATCATAGGGAAGCTCAGGAAGTTTATAAGGTGTTTGTGCCATACGATCACTCCTTTATGAGGATTAAGAAAGCGATCATAGCGTATTGAAAGCAGAACGCAAAGTGCAAAGTGCAAAACTAGAATGAGGAGGACAGAGCTTTCTCCGTAACAGGGCCAATCGCGAGAAGCTTTTTATCTCGAGGAAGTCGTCCATAGATTTGCAGAAACGCCCTCACCGTCGAGGGACTCGTAAAAACGATCTCATCGACGTTTGCAAGTTCGGGTATCGGCTCCAATTTTTGTGGAAGCGTATCATAGAGATCACATGCAAAAAATCGCACATTTAGCTTTTTCAAAAATACCAGCAGCTCCTCACGCGCAATCGAAGAGCGCGGCAAAAAGATGTGCGCCTTCTCAAGCTCTTGCGCTTGCAAAAGCTCGATGATCCCCTCTTGCGTCTCATCTTGAGCCACAAGATCCGCTTGTATACCGTGCAGAGAGAGATGCCTTTCCGTGACCCTGCCAATCGAGACAATCGTTTTTCCCGAGAGAAGGTTTTTATCTTTCCCGAGCTCCCTCAAGTGCGCAAAGAAAATCTCCACCGTATTTTTACTCGTGAAGATGAGATGTGTGTACTCTTCTAACGCATCATAAGCGCGCTTCACTTCAGGAAGATGTGCATCGCGCGGCACAACCTTGATCACCGGGTAATGAATGAGATGTCCTTCCGCAGGAAAGTGGGTCGGGCTCGTGCCAAGATAGAGCGTTGTTTTCATAAGTTTCATTAAGCCAGAACACCCAATTTATTTGGGTACTCAGGCAAAGATCTTGTAATTCCTACAATCTTTTTCCACAGGTCGTGCATCGACCTATCAGAATCAAAGAGACCTCCTTACGTCGGCCCCAAAAAGATCAAAAATCAATGTCCAGATCCAATTGCCAATGGTCCAATGACCAATGTCCTAACAGAACGTCCGCACAGGAGCAACGCCGATGTGCTCACGGCCGTAGATGCTGACGTGGACGCGGAGGCCGCCGGCGCCAAAGCCCCCAACAATCAGTCTGTAGTCTCGAGTCTCCTCCTGACAGCGTGTGTATGTCCATGGATTGTCTGACATGATTCTCATACCCGTACAAGCATATTTCATGAAAGCACAGAAGATTGTGTCCTGGACATGTGGAAACTCGAAACCGGCTGGGATGAGACCTTCTTGCTCTTGAACTGTTTTGTTTCGTCCAAAGACTCTATTCGGAAATGCAATCCAGCAATCGGCAGCTGTGGGTGAATTGCCGTGTTCTTTATGCGCGTACGAGAAAAAGCATTGAAACTTTGTGCCATGTTTCTTGGCGAGCTGTTCGGCATTGTTGGCCGTTATGCCTGCTGGACACCAGTACAAGGAATAAAGCTCGGTGACTTTTTGGATGTTCGGAAAGGCTTTTAAAGCCTCTGCATTGAAATGTTGAGAAAGAGGGGCTTGCATTTCGTCGTCGATTTCGAGAGGAAGAGATTTCTGAGGATTACATTTTTTTTCTCCGAATAGAAATTTCCCGATATTCGTCTGTTGGAATACAAGTGTTCGGAGCTCACGTTCTCCTCCGGCAGCTTTCTCCACCTCTGCAAGCCCAAATAGATCGCCCTTTTTAAGATATTGCATGACGAGGCTGCCCGTTCTACCCGTTAGTGAAATTTCTGTTCGTGTGATGGCATCGTAGACGACATCATACCCGTGCGGGCCGGTCCACTCGGTGACCCAATCTTGAGGTTCTGGGAAAAGATATTGGGTCACAAGCCGGACAAGGGATGGCGGGAGAGAAGGAGCGCCGGCGGAAACAGCTTGGTTAACAAGGTTCCCACTGTTATATGTCTGCATTGAACTAACCGCTTGTGTTGATGTGCTCATAATTTCAGTTCCATTAAAAATTATTAATTTATAGCATCCTATCACAGTAAAAAGTAAAAGCAAAACGGTTGGTTTTTGTAAAATTATTATTTTATAATTAAATTTTTTTAACTATCAAATCCGAAAAGACCTTCGTCTCGACCTGGCGAAACAAAATCCTTAAGGTGCGAAAGCCTTGCGCCAGCTGCGTAGCAGTGGGTTTAGCCGCTTCTGAAAAGCGGGACTTGTGCTGCGATGGAGAGCAAGCACACGGTAGCGAGAGGGAGTGGGCTGCCAGGATACAGGTTTTAGATTTGCTTGCTTGGCTAGAAAATCGGGTAAGAAGCCAATTTCTGCTGTATCGGAGCAGATGTCGGCGATGAGTGACCAGCTCGGCAGCCTTGCTTTGATGGGAAGTGGTTCACCGTGCATCTGTTGCCATTTTTGCTGGAGAGCAAGAACTTCGATCTGATCTTCAGGTAGTAGGACAGGACCATGAGGAGCCCCCCTTTGGCTCGAATAGAGCTGGAAACTGCCCTTACCCACCTCTGTTGCTACTACTCCCTCCCAGGGGGAATTATCTAGAACTAGAGCAACATCCGCCTCATCTCGCAAAATGGCGCCATAGGCAGCGTCAGGCCGCATCAATTTAAGATCTATTGGCTCAAGAGGTAGAACAGCAAGGATAGAGACGCGGGCCATGGCGCGCGTGGTAGCAAGACGGACCGGTAGAGTGCTCTCTGTCGAGACACTCTCGCGGAGATCTTTCAGCCACTCCTCTGCTCGGGGAAGGAGAAGCTCACCTTCCTTTGTCAACCGAAACTGTCTTCTCTCATGCGTACACAACTCTCGCCCGAAAGCCTCTTCGACTCGCAGGATCGCCGCACTTGCCGCACTTTGGCTTAAATGATGGAGGGTTGCAGCTTGCCCTAGACTTTTAAAACGGGCCGCTGTTATGAAGAGGTCGAGGTCGGCGATTCTCAAATCCCTGAGGGAGGCGAGTTTTGCTTTTGCCATTGAATATCGATACTGTCGATTTATCTGTTCGAATATATCGACAATACAAATATTTGGCGAGAGCTTTAGACTTCAGAATTATTTAAGGGGAGAAAGATATGGGTGCGAGCATTTTGAAGTTCTTTCAATGGATCTGCCGATTTAACTTCGGCGACTTCGAGAAAGAGGAGTTTAAAAAATTCGTGCGGATGGGGCTTATTTTCGCCCTCATCATCGGCGTCTATTGGACGCTTCGCCCCTTGAAAGATGCGATTTTTATTCAGCTGGTCGACAAACTCCACCTCCCTTATGCCAAGACCGTGTCGGTACTCGCCCTCTTACCCCTTGTCATGTTCTACACGAAGCTTCTCCATCGCACCTCTCGCGAAAGAATGCTCATTATCCTCCCAACTTTTTATGGGATTTCCGTATTCGTGTTCAGCATTTTGATCATGATGGCGCAAGGTTCGCCCGAAGAGGTCGCTATGCGGAGCACTCTTACGAATATCTCAACAAAAATACTCGGATATGTCTGGTATCTCTTCGTAGAGAGCTTTGGATCGCTTGTCGTTGCGCTCTTCTGGGCATTTGCAGCTGACACCACAAAACCCGACTCTGCGAAACGCGGGTTCCCCTTTGTCGTTGCACTCGGACAAATGGGAGGAATCATCGCTCCCTATGGCATAGGAGGCCTCCCACACCGCCTTGGCCTCTCAACCGACTTCCTTTCGCTCGCGTTCTTGAGTGTGCTTATTCTCTTAATCATTCCTATGGTTCGCTACTTCTTGCGTGCAACGCCTAAAGATCTACTCACTGCCTTCTTTGGAGCAAAGATCGAAAAAGATGATGTGGAACCAGGATTTTTGGAAGGGTTAAAGTTGATGCTCAAACACCGCTATCTTCTCGGGATTTTTGCTGCCAACTTCATCTACGAAATCGTCGTCACGATCTTCGACTTTAACTTCAAGCTTGCCGCAAGCACAGAGTATTCAGGTGTTGCTCTCAGCCACTACCTCAGCTTGTACGGTTCGAGCGTCAATATTGTTTCACTCGCCTGCTTGCTCTTAGGTATCAGCAACGTCACCCGCTTCCTCGGTGTCGGCACAGCTCTTGCTGCGATGCCAGTGATCGTAGGATGCGCACTTGCCGGCTTTTTGGCCCTTGATAGCCTCACATTCCTTTTTGGATTGATGGTGGGATCAAAAGCGATCAACTACGCATTGAACGGCCCCGCCTTGAAACAGCTCTACATCCCCACATCACACAACGTGCGCTTCAAAGCCCAGGCCTGGATCGAAACCTTCGGCTCTCGCGCCTCGAAGGAGACAGGTTCTATTTTCAACATGCTCCTCTCTCCTCTGCAGTCGGCTTTCGGTGCGGTGGCGGGTCGCGCGCACTACCTAATGCTGAGCGGCGCCTTCGGTTTCCCTCTCCTCGCATTCTGGTTCATCGTGGCGATCTTCCTTGGCCGCTCTTTCAAGAAGGCTGTGGCTGAGAAGAAGGTGATCTGCTGAGACAGGCTAGGTTGTAAAAATTTCATGCTTTCAAACAGCCCATAGACATGTCGGGTGACACCGCACTGCATGTCAGTGTCCCCTGCGACCCCCTTGCGCCTCACCTCGCTTTGAAAAATCCCGTCCTCGGAGGCGAGGTGTGCAAAGCACTACCCCGCCCGCTCCGCTCTCCTGTGGTGTGATTTTTCTGCGCGATCTGAGTCGTCGGGCTGCGACAAGCACTCCCTCCCCGTTCGTTCCTCACGGGGCCCCTTCCTTGTCATGTCGCAGTGCCAGGGTATACTGCTAAGCGCAGCTTTCACATTCTTAACTTGACACTGAGAGGGCGACACGCAGTGCTCGCCTCAACCCCCGACATGTCTATGGTAAACTGCTAAAAACTACACAACTTTATTAAGAGGGGCAAAAAGCTGTTCGATTTCGTGATCATCGTCACGGGCAAGAACCGCCAGTTTTCCCTGTAGGGGAACGGTGTTGCCTGAGAGCTTCAGGCGGTTCAAATGTGTGAGATTAAGGCGGATGATTGCTGCTTCAGCAACGACGAGGCCATCGAAAGCGCGCTCTTCTAAAAGTTGGAGTCTTTTTTCTATAGTGCCGCGCACATCGATTACGCGAAGATCGGAGCGAAGAGCTTTAATCGCCTGCTCGCGTCGTTCAGAGGAGGCGCCTATACGAGCTCCTTGAGGAAGAGTTGCGAGCGTTTCCCCGTTGCACAACACAAGACTATCACTGGGATCTACTCCACGCGTCAGAGCGATGAGCTTAAGACCGATAGGAAGTGGATCGGGAAGATCTTTTGCGGAATGGATGGCGAGCCGACATTTCCCTGAGAGAATAAGCTCATCGACCTCCCGGGTAAAAAAATCGGTTTTGTCAAGAGTTCGAAGCGAGGTTTTAAGATCGAGATCTCCCCTGGTTTCCACCCATTTGCAGGAGAATTGCACATCCGGATGAAATTTTCTAAGCTCCTCAAGTACTTCTACGACCTGTGCCCGCGAAAGTTTTGAAGAACGTGCCGCGACTTCAATCACCCTACTTGCCAATAAGCGCACCGGTTGCCTCTTCTACAAACTCGATACCATGCACAGAGATCTTTTTCAAAAGATCCGAAGAGAGCTCCTTTAAATTGCGCTTCGGAAGAATGCAGCGCTGGAACCCCATATGGATCGCCTCTTTGAGGCGCGACTCGATGCGGGGAACAGCGCGAACCTCACCTCCAAGCCCCACCTCACCGATTACAACTGTGTCGTGATCGACAGGGCGATTCGAGAAAGAGGAGGCGATTGCCATCAGAATACCGAGATCTGCTGCTGGCTCAAAGATACGCATCCCTCCTGCAACGGAGACAAACACATCACAACGATGAAGATGGTATCCCATCCGTTTTTCCAAAACGGCGAGAAGAAGTGCAAGCCGGTTCTGATCAAGGCCGCTCGAACGTCTGGTGGATGTCGCGAATGCAGAAGCGCCAACAAGCGATTGCACTTCTATGAGAAAGGGGCGTGTTCCCTCGACGGTCGGCACAATCACCGATCCTGGAGCCTCGCGCATTCTCTCCTGCAAAAAGAGGGCGGAGGGATTGGCAATCTCGCGGAGTCCTTCACTGCTCATTTGAAAGACAGCAATCTCCTCACTTGGGCCAAAGCGATTTTTTACTGTACGGATCAGCCTGCATCCTTGCTGGCGCTCGCCATCAAAATCGAGAACTGTATCCACAAGGTGTTCAAGCACTTTGGGCCCTGCAATCTCTCCAGATTTTGTCACATGCCCAATGAGAAAGGTTGAGATCCCAAGCCCCTTCGAAAGATGGAGAAGCTCTGTGGTGATTTCACGCACCTGCGTGACACTTCCGGGTGCAGAGGGAAGTTCGCTCTTATAGAGGATCTGAATCGAGTCGACGATCAAGATATCGGGCTTTAATTTTTCGATCTGGGCTTTGATGTGGGAAAAAAGGGTCTCATTGAGGAGAAAGAGGCTATCTCCAGCAATTTTCAATCTCTCAGCGCGAAGAGAAGTCTGTTCAACGGATTCCTCGCCGCAGATGTAGAGAACGGTGAGTCCCTGAGAAGCCAGCGCATGAGAGATCTGCAACATAAGCGTCGATTTTCCCATACCGGGATCTCCACCTAGAAGAATAAGCGATCCAGAAACGATCCCCCCGCCGAGCACGCGATCAAATTCGGCAAGACCTGTTTGTATACGCCGGAAATCCCCCTTTTTAACCTCTTTGAGTCGCATAGGCTGTGAAGGCTGCTTATCGCTCATTTCAAAACGGCGTTTTGCATCCACCACCTCAACTTCCTGCGCAAAGGTATTCCACTTGCGGCAGACGGGGCAGCTGCCCGTCCATTTTGCTTGACGATGACCGCAATCGTTACAACTCCAAAACTCTTTTTGTTTTGCCATAATCGTTATTCAATTTTGTTCAGTTTTGAAGAGAGATCGGGCACGCACACGGGCACGGGCACGAAAGAAGTCCCTTGCGCCATCTTTGTCAGCATAGCGACAATCCTCATTAACAGTTCTCGCCCTTTCAAATATTGTGACTCTTGTACAAGATATAGACGCCGGCATATATCCAAAATTGCGGCGCACTCAGTTGCAGAGCGTTTTGCTATACGATAAAATTTGCCTTTTTCTGCAGTCGAATATTCTCCTGCACCTTCTGCGATATTCAGTGGAACCGACGTACCTGCTCTTTGGAATTGATCAGCGAGATAGGATCTTCCCTTCGGAAGATGTTGAACAATAGTATTTATCAAAACAACAAGTTCTATTGCGGCTTGGTATACATCCAATTTTTCATGATCAAAATAATTCACAGATTATTCCCACTCCTTCTTCATCTTTCGTGCCCGTGCCCGCGCGCGTGCCCGTTCCCTCTTCATTCATCGTTTATTTTTTGAAGGGCGTCCTCTGCGGCGGCTTGTTCGGCGATTTTTTTTGATCCGCCTGTTCCTCGACCGACGATTTTTCCATCTATCAGCGCCACCACTTCAAACTGCTTGCTATGATCGGGACCAAATTCTCGCTCGACCTTGTATACGGGAGGTGAGCCGTGGTGTTTCTGTGCGTAATCTTGTAGCTCTGCTTTCCAGTTGCGAGAAGGGGTCTTCAGTCCATCTTCGAGATCCTTTTGGAAATGGCAGAGGAAAAAGCGTCTCGCCTCGTCCATTCCTCCGTCGAGATAGATCGCTCCGACAATCGCTTCAAAGAGATCAGCGAGAATCGTCTCGCGCCCTCTGCCCTCATTCATCCGCTCCCCTTTTCCGAGAAGCACATGCTCCCCGATTTGGAGTTTTTGGATGTAGCCGGCACAAGCCTTGGCCTCAACAACTTGTGCACGGAGGTGGGAGAGCTCGCCTTCTGGCTTCTGAGGAAAGTAGTGAAAAAGAAAGTCGGAAATGATCACTCCCAAAACTGAATCTCCTAAAAACTCCAACCGTTCGTTGTTCTCTGTAATAAGATCGCGATGTTCGTTGAAAAAGGAGCGGTGAACAAAGGCGGTGAATAAAAGGTTTTTATCCTTGAAAACATAACCGATCCTCTCTTCGATCTTGTCAGAACTCATGTGGAGGGAATCAAAAAGAGAACTCATTTGACGGCTTCTGCAAAAGTTTTTACAAAATTGTCCTGCGAAAAGAGCTCTGCTTGAGGAGTGTTGAGCCACGCAGAAATATTCGCAATATACTGCTCATACTCTGCTTTACCCATCTTTTTAAGAAAGCCATAAAGCTCTTCTAAATCTTTAAATTTTCGACGGTCGATATAGCAGTTCGCGGGAATGTAGCTTTCGATATTACTCGCTCCCCAATAAACCGGCACACATCCTGCTGAAAATGCGTCGAAAATCTTCTCTGTAATGTACCCCTTTCTGCCCTCAATGTTTTCATAACAGATGCAGAAACGATAATTTTTCATCACTCCGATCTTATCCTCAGGAGCTCCTCGATAATTGGCATAGTTTCCAGACTCCCACCCGCGTCCGTAAAATTCGAAATCCCCTGTTTTTTTCTGCTCAAAAAAATCGATCGCATCTTTGCGCGCAGAGTAGAGTTCCTGTGGATGTCGGCTTTGTCGGTTAGAATTGACTAGGGTACATAATTTTTTTTCTTCGAAGGAGGGCCGCTTCTCAATCATCGGCTGCAGGACAGGATAGTAGAACTTAAATGCATGAACATTGTCGACGAGATCATCGTCCCACGTGTAGATCTTACTAAACTGCTCTTGAACTTTTTTTGTATAAAGATGTTTTTGAACTGTGGGTGGCTCCCACATAAAAAGAACAAGCTTCTCCTTGGGGATGCGTGAGAGATCCAACTTTTTAAACTTCTGACCGACATTCCAGAAGACGATGCGCGACACCTCTTTTGGCAGCGTGAACGCGCGTTTCTCCTTTTTCTGTAAAAAGGGAATGTAAGGAGCAAAATCGGAAACGACGACGGTGCGTCCACTCGGTTCCACAACGTTTTTCATTTTTACAATTAAGCTATCTTGCTCCGACATCGGCCAATCAGGAACGATCTCGATACGGTTGGCGGAAAGACTCAGAGGCAAAAGAAGAAAAAATAGCGCCTTTTTAAACAGCATTCTTCTAAAATACCTACCTGTATGGCTAAGGTCAACCCACACTTTTTAGACATCAAGCGGGAATATATCTTTCCAGTGATCGAACGCAAGCTGGAAGAGCTCAAAAAAGAGCGTCCGGATGTGGAGATCATCAACCTCGGCATCGGAGACGTGGCTCTCCCCCTTGTTCCTTCTATTGTCCGAGCAATCTGCGATGCTGTTCAAGAGATGGGACAGCAGAAAACTCTACGCGGCTACGGCCCTTCGGAGGGCTACCTATTTTTAAAGAGGGCGATCGCAGAAAATGAGTACTCTCATTTAGGAATTGCTCCCGAGGAGATCTTTATCTCCGATGGGATCAACACCGACATCGTCAATATTCTCGATCTTTTTGAAGAGGACAATACGATTGGTATTACCGATCCCACCTACCCTGTTTATTTAGACGCGAGCATCATGAGTGGCCGAGGGAAAAAGTTGATCTCCCTTCCTTGTCTTCTAGAAAATGGATTTACTCCTCGCCCTCCAAAGGAGGCTTGCGATCTGATCTTTCTCTGCTCTCCGCAAAATCCCACAGGTGTAGCGCTCACGCACGATCAACTGAAACAGTGGGTCGATTATGCGAAGAAGCATCAGGCGATTCTTCTATATGACAACGCCTATGTCGCCTTCGTCACTTCTCCTTCTGTGCCCAAAAGTATCTATGAGATTGAAGGAGCAAAAGAGGTTGCGATCGAATTCCGCAGTTTTTCAAAAACAGCAGGATTTACGGGCTTACGTTGCGCCTACACAGTTCTTCCCAAATCTCTGACTGCGCTGATGGGAGAGAAGAAAATTTCTCTCCATCCCTTATGGTCAAAAAGACAGAACACAAAATCCAACGGCGTCTCCTACCCGATCCAGAAGGGAGCTGAAGCTGCATTCTCTCCTGAGGGGGTCCGCGAAACACGCGCCCAAATAGATACCTATTTAACGCAAGCTACAACTCTTCGAAAGGGGCTAGAAAAACTCGGCCACCGCTGCTGGGGAGGCGTCGACGCTCCCTACATCTGGTGGGAAACACCCAATGGCCTCACCTCCTGGGAGTTCTTCGATCTCCTTCTTAAACAATGCCATCTCATCTCCGTCCCCGGCTCTGGATTCGGCAAGTGCGGCGAGGGGTATGTACGTCTATCCGCATTTACCATGGCGGAGAAGGCCCAAGAGGCTTTGAGAAGAATTGAAAAGCTTTAGTCTTTAACAGGGAGGTAAAAATGAGCACTCTAGTAACCAGTGCGGTTGCTTCACAGACAGCCATATTGCCGAAAGAACTCCTCGGCCTTGTTCTTGCCTACCATGGACCAGACCCACGTGAGATGGTTATGATCACGGTAACAAATCACGATATGGGGATGAAATGGCATCACATAACTTGGGAGGTCTCTTTTAATTTTCAAAGGATCGAACAAGTATTTGGAGAGTTTTTGAAGCTTGCGGCACACTTTGGTTGTCAAAAGTTTGTGTATCCGAATATCCGCGAGGCCGCATCCCCTGTCTATGCTATCGTGGAGAATCAGCGCGTAGCAAATATCAGCCTACTCACACAGATCCGCAACCCGATCCAGTCCGAAAACCCCGCCCTTACCCGTATCCGCGGACTCCTCCAAACACATTCAATTATCGATACAACATCCAAGGATCCGGTTAAGCGCAGCCAAACAACAGTGATCATCGATGCCGCTAAGGAGAAGATTCTTACGCAGCAGGTGAACAGGTCGGTTGCTGATCCTTAGCGGTTTTGCGACATTTTGTGACACAATTTGCGACATTTTTATCGTATTTTTGTCACAAAACGCAGAAAGGTCTTGCAAAACCTCTATTTTTGCGACATAATAAAGAAAAAATCGTCACAAAAACATGCCTTTTCGCCCCCATTTCACAATTTCTATCCAGATAGCCTCTACCCTGACGGCGATTGAGCATACCCGAGGATTTCTAGAGGCAGCCAATCTCTCTAAAGATTGGATTGCCAGAATGCAGGCGCGGGCGCTCGTCCTAGAAGCCCACCACACAACACATATCGAAGGCACGCATCTTAGTTTGGATCAGTCTGAAAAGCTACTTTCGGGCGAGAAAATGTCCGGAGTAGATTCTGATGACGTCAAAGAGCTACTAAATTACCGAAAGGCTTTTGATTTCGTAGCCGATTATGTTTTCTCCGAAGGACGCATAACCGAAGGCCTAATTCGAGAGATTCACAAACGGCTGGTCGAAGGAGTGCGTGGAAATAGCGCTCTTCCTGGGCAGTACAGAGCCGTTCAAAACTACGTTGCAAATTCGGTTACGAAAGAGATCATTTATACTCCCCCTGCCCCCTACGATGTTCCCCTTCACATGGCAGAGCTTGTGGATTGGCTCCAAAACGAACGAACGCTTCCTCCAGTTTTAGTAGCGGGCATTGCGCAATTTCAACTTGTTCACATCCACCCTTTTTTAGACGGGAATGGAAGAACGGCTAGACTTTTATCAACTCTATGCCTTTATCGATCAGGTTATGACTTTAAGAAGCTCTTCACGATTAGCGAATATTACGATCGGAATCGACAGGAGTATTACAAGGCACTCCAATCGGGCAGAAATAGCAACATGGATATGACTGCCTGGCTCGAATATTTCTGCAGCGCTTTAGAAACTCAAATGCGTGAAATCCGATTCAAAGGATCCCAGGTGATAAAATTGGATCTTCTGGTAGATCGATACAAACTTTCTGAAAGGCAAAAACAGGTCCTGGAGAGACTCCTTGAAAAAGAGGAAGATTTTACAATTCAAGAATATGAGAGACTCTGTCCAGGAATCCACAGACGCTCTCTACAGAGGGACCTTTCCACCCTAATAGAAAGAGGTCTCATCACTCAAATAGGGATCAAAAAGGCAGCGCGATATAGATTGATTCGGCTGGATTAGCCAGAACTGCAACTCACCGCACTCCAAATAAATTGGCAGCCATCTGTTTGCTGGTGGCGATTGCGTCATTCACAGAAGCGCCGGATAGGTAGTTCCCGACGAGATGAAGATGCGGAGAAAAAGCATGCGCCGCGTGCTGCAGTGCTTGAATGCGAGAAGCATGGCCGAGTTCATATTGAGGAAGGCCACGCGCGATCTTTGTCACGCCAACGAAATCGGGTTTTTTGTGAATGTGTAAATGCCTTTCGAGAGCATTTAGTGCTCGCTTCTCTTCGCTTCCGCCCGGCGAGAGCATCACGGTAAGGCGCGTCTCTTCGACAGAGCGATTTTGTTGAGGGAAGAGGTTAGAGTCAAAGATGACGCCGAAAACATCCTCGTTTGCATGCGCGGGAACGAGATAGCCAAATCCCTTTTTCGTTAAAACTGGAGAGTGAAATCCGATATTTACGGTAGCAATGTCGCGTGTCGGGAAGTTCATCTGGAGGCTGAGGAGTTTACAGAGTTCGTATGGAGGGAGTGCGGAAAAGACCCGGTCGGCCTGCCACTGTCCCTCTGTGGTTATAATGGTGATTCCATTTGAAGAGGTGTGAAGAGACTGCACACTTTGTCCGTGAAGAATTTTACCCTTTAGTTTTTCGCGCAACGTTTCAAGAAGTTGTTCACTGCCCCCTCGCAAAGAAAATAGGGTGGAAGGAGCTTTCTTTTTCTTTGAAAAAAATGCTCGTGTGAGTGATCCATGCTCCTCCTCCCACCTCTTCACATGAGGAAAGCAGGCGCTCATCGAAAGCCGTTTCATATCTCCGGCGTAGATCCCCACTACAAGCGGATCAAACATCCGTTCGGCTGTTTTTTGATTAAACCGCCTTACAGCGAAATCCCAGATACTCTCCTCTTCACGTGCTGGTGCTCTCTTCCACTCGGTGAAAAGAGCCAAGAGAAGCGGCCTCGTCAAAGGAGAGAATAAAAAAGCAAACGGGTTAGAGGGAAACTTGTGCAGTTTCTGTTTGTATAGGATATGCCGACCTTGCGCGGCTTTATCGGCATAGATGATCTCGTTTGTGAGTCCGAGTTCGTGAATGAGTTCTAAGAGCGCTTTGGAGCGGCCTTCTTGAAACATCCGGGGACCTCGTTCGAAAAAAAAGGGCATCGATTCCCAACTGCCCATAAGCCCACCAACCCGCTCTTCTTTTTCAAGAAGGAGAATTTCATTCTGGCTCTGCTGGGAGAGTTTCCAGGCAAGTGAAAGCCCCGAGATTCCCCCTCCTAAAATGATCAACCGTGTCTTTTTTTTCACCTTCGCCTAAACTCCAGTAGCTATGGAAGAGATTACAACATTTCTGAAATCTTTGCGTGAGTCGATTCTCTCTGCATTCCTCGATCTAGAAAAAAAGCCTTTGCTGGAGCGGAAAAAGTGGAACTACCATGCGGGTTCGGGTGGCGGTGAGATTGGCGAGATCCGAGGAGACGTTTTTGAACGTGCAGCTGTCAACTTTTCTGCGATCCAAGGATCTTCGTTTCCCATGCAGGATGGGAGCGGCCCTTTTTTTGCAACGGGCGTGAGCCTCATCACGCACATGGCAAACCCTCATGCTCCTACTGTTCATATGAACCTGCGCTTCATCAAAACTGAGGAGAAGTTCTGGTTTGGCGGAGGCTATGATCTCACCCCAATGGGTTTTCCTTATGAAGAGGACACCAACCACTTTCATAGGGTTGCAGAAGAAACTTTGGGTCCCGCCCTGTACAAAGAATTTTCGCAGAATGCGGCAGAGTACTTCTATATCCCGCATCGCAAAAAAGAGCGTGGCATCGGCGGCATCTTCTTCGACCACTTTAATCGAGGTGATTTTGAAAAAGATTTTGCGCTCTGGAAAAGCATTGGGGATAGCTTCTTAGAAACGATCCTTCCGATCTATAAGCGGCGTATTCATACACCTTTTTCTGCCGAAGAACGAGAAACGCAGCTCAAGATGCGCGGCCACTATGTCGAGTTCAATCTCCTTTACGACCGCGGCACCCAGTTTGGATTCCGCTCCGGCGGCAATCCCGATGCAATTCTCTGCTCCATGCCCCCTCTCGTGAGCTGGTGATACCAAATATCAGAAAAAATGTTGAGTTTTGCAAGAAGGCTGCACAAATTTTTTGTCTGGAGCAAGTGACCATTGCCGGATGGCAAGGCGCGAGTGAAGACGGAAAATTTGTTGCAAAGCCGACGCGGCACAACTCAACGGTTTTTCTGATATTTGGTATGATTAACGCATACCTCCGGAAATAAAAAAGGTCTCACCAGTAATCCATGAGGCGTCGTCCGACGCAAGAAATACAACGGTGGGAGCAACATCTTCGGGTTTGCCAATTCTACCAAGAGGTGTTTGTGATTGGACTTGTTTGCGAAAATCACTCTCTGTAATTCCTTGCGAGTGGGTTCCCTCTGTTTCCACCATGCCAGGAGCAACAGCATTTACACGAATCTTACGAGGGCCAAGTTCTGATGCAAGACTTCTTGTGATCGCATTCACAGCACCCTTTGTGGCGCTATAAACAGCTGCATTTGGAACGGATCCTGTGCTGACAACAGAGCTAAGATTTATGATGCTTCCTCCGGATTCTCCAAAATGTTTAACGGCCTCCTTTGATGCGAGGAGAGGGCCAAGCACGTTTAAATCGAACTGTTTATGAAAATGTTCTGGCGTCACCTCTTCGATAGGTGCAAATTCATAGATGCCGGCGTTATTCACTAGGATATCCAATTTTTTGAACGCTTTTATGGTATCAGAAAACAGGCGCTGGACCTCTGAGGGTTTACTCATGTTTGCTTGGATTGCAATCGCTTTACCTCCGTTCTTTACAATCTCCGCAACTACGCGATCCGCACCCTCCTTGCTGGTCGCATAATTGACTACAACTGCCGCACCCTCTCGTGCAAGATGGTCGGCGATAGAGGAGCCAATCCCTTTCGATCCGCCTGTAACAATTGCAACCTTTCCTGAAAGTTTTTTTGACATACATTACCATTCTAAAAAATTTAATTGTCTATCTGGAACTTAATAAAGGAGATTTTGCAAGTCAAGACATGCTTCTTAAGCGTTTTAAAATGAGTTATTTACACGATTGTTTTAATCTTGATTTGATAAAATAAAAGCAAAAGAGGTAAATAATTGAGGATATTGTTAAACTTAAACTTCGAATTTCCAACTAGGAATACATAGTTAATAGTCTGTATGGGCAAAAAATACGACGAGAGCACCGTTTTATCCCTCGATGCGCTAGCACACATTCGCTTGCGTTCGGGGATGTATATTGGTCGTTTAGGCGATGGCTCCCATCCAGATGATGGTATTTACATCATGCTCAAAGAGGTGATCGATAACGCCGTGGATGAGTTCATCATGCACCATGGCAAAAAGGTCGCCATCGAACTCAATGAAAAAACCTCTACAGTTTCTATACGCGACTGGGGTCGCGGAATTCCTCTTGGCAAGGTGATCGATTGCGTCAGCAAGATCAATACGGGTGCAAAATACAATGATGATGTCTTCCAGTTTTCTGTAGGATTAAACGGAGTCGGAACGAAAGCCGTAAACGCGCTCTCTTCGCATTTTACAGTAAGAAGTTTTCGCGAGGGAGAGTTTGTCGAAGCGACCTTTTCAAAAGGCGTTCTGCGCGACAAAAAGAAAGGGAAAACCAAAGAGGCTGACGGCACCTACATCGAATTTACCCCCGACGCGGAGATCTTTAAAAAGTTTGCGTTTCGAAAAGAGCTAATCCTTAAACGCCTTTGGCACTACGCGTATCTCAACACCGGCCTTACACTTCATTTCAACGGAGAAGCTATCCGTTCTGAAAATGGACTGTTAGATCTTATCAATGCGGAAGTCAAAGATGATCGCCTCTATGAGCCACTTCACTACCGCGGGAAAACAGTCGAGTTTGCTTTTCTTCATACGACGAGTTATGGAGAGTCCTACTTTTCATTTGTAAACGGCCAGTACACTCAAGACGGAGGAACTCACCTCTCAGCATTCCGCGAAGGAATCCTAAAGGGAGTTAACGAATATTCGAAAAAGAACTTTCAAGGTGTCGACGTACGCGAAGGCATGGTAGGCACAATCCTGGTGAAGGTGAAGGATCCTGTCTTCGAATCGCAAACCAAAAACAAGCTCTCGAATAACGAAATCCGTGGTGCGATCGTTCAAGAAGTCAATGAGGCGGTTCAAAATCTCCTCTACAAAAATCCAGAGACGGGCAAAAAAATCATCGACCGCATTCTGTTTAACGAAAAATTGCGAAAAGAGCTCGCGTCTGTCAAAAAAGAAGCAAAAGAGCGGCAGAAAAAGATCTCCTTTAAAATCCCGAAATTGCGCGACTCGAAATTTCATCTCGGAGATGGTTCGAAAGAGGGAGAGCACTCGATGATCTTCCTCACAGAGGGAGAATCTGCTTCTGCATCGATTGTGATGACCCGAGATCCTCTCACACAGGCCGTTTTTTCTTTGCGCGGCAAGCCTATGAACGTCCATGGCATGAAGCTCGACCAGCTCTACAAAAATGAGGAGATGTACAACCTCATGTCCGCTCTCAATGTCGAAGAGGACTTGGGAAATCTTCGCTACAATAAGATTATTCTAGCCACCGATGCCGACGTAGACGGCATGCACATCCGCAACCTTCTTGTGACCTTCTTTCTGACCTACTTCGAAGGACTCGTGTTAAATGGCCACCTCTATATTCTCGAAACGCCGCTTTTCAAGGTTCGAAACAAAGAGAGGACGATCTACTGCTACTCTGAAGAGGAGAGGATCAAGGCCGAGGCTGAGCTTAAGCGCGGCGTTGAGATCACCCGATTCAAGGGTCTTGGAGAGATCTCTCCCGACGAGTTTAAACAGTTTATCGCAAAAGACATTCGACTCCTTCCTGTGGTCATTCAGAACCTTTCCGACATTAAGCCGACACTCGAGTTTTACATGGGGAAAAACACTCCGACCCGAAAAGAATTTATCATGACAAACCTGGTGAACGAAAATGGATGATCTAAAACACCAGATGAGGGACCACTTCCTCAAGTATGCCTCCTACGTCATTCTCGACCGCGCAATTCCGAATGTTGTCGACGGTTTAAAGCCCGTACAACGACGCATCCTGGAGACGCTCTGGAAACAGAATGATGAAAAACTCCACAAAGTGGCGAATATCGTGGGTCAAGCGATGCAACTCCACCCGCACGGGGATGCTCCTATTTACGAGGCGCTTGTCACGCTTGCGAACCGTGGTTTTACCCTCGACAAACAAGGAAACTTCGGAAACATCCATACTGGAGATCCATCTGCTGCGGCTCGTTATATCGAAACACGCCTCTCCCCTCTTGCGCGTGAAACGCTATTCAACCCGGACATCACTGAAAAACTTCCCTCTTATGACGGAAGAAATTTAGAACCTGTAACCCTCCCTGCGAAAATTCCTCTCCTCCTCATGCAAGGAGCTGAAGGGATCGCGGTGGGTATGTCGACACACATTCTGCCTCACAATTTTTCTGAGCTTTTAGAGGCAGAGATCGCCTACCTCGAAGGAAGAGATTTTAAAATCTTCCCCGACTTTCCGACGGGCGGGATCATGGATAAGAGCCAGTACGATAAGGGCCGCGGCAAAATCAAACTGCGCACAAAGATCGAAATTAAAGACCCAAAAACGCTCGTCATCCGCGAAATCTGCTACGGAACCACCACAGAGAGCCTCATCCGTTCGATTGACGAAGCCGCGAAGAAGGGCAAGATCAAGATTGAAGCGATCAATGACTACACCGCAAAAGATGTAGAGATCGAAATTAAACTCCCACGTGGTCAATACGCAGAAGAGCTTCTCGATGCGCTCTATGGATTCACCGAGTGTGAGGTGTCGATCTCTTCTCAGATCATCGTCATTAAAGATGGGCTTCCTTGGGAGACCGACGTACACGAAATCCTCAAGTATAATGCAGAGAAACTCGTAGGATTCCACAGACAAGAACTCGAGATTGAAAAGGGTCGACTCCTCGAAAAAATCTTCTACAAAACACTCGAAAGAATCTTCATCGAAAATCGCCTCTACAAGAAAATCGAGACAGCGAAAACACTCGAAGCGATTCATGACACTCTCGAAGAGGCATTTAGGCCTTACGAGAAAAAACTCCTCCGCAAGCCTACGCATGAAGATCGCGAAAAACTCCTCCAGATCCCCATCCGACGCATCTCCCGCTTCGATATCGACAAGAACTACGAAGAGATTGCCATTCTCGAAGAAACACTCACGCAAGTGGAAAAAGATCTTAAGAACGTTAAGAAATACACGATCAACTACCTCAAAAAACTGATCGAGAAATATGGAAAAGTCTACCCACGCAAGACTCGTGTACGATCGATTGAAGAGATCGACCGCCGCGCCATCGAGACCAAAGAGATTACGGTGGGTTTTGATCCAACAACCGGATTTGTCGGAACAAAAGTTTCAGGATCTATAAAACTCGAGTGCACCAACTTCGACAAGCTCCTCATCTTCTTCAAAAATGGAACCTACAAGGTAACCAACATCCCCGAGAAGCAGTTCCTTGAGAATGTCGCTTGGGTAGCCGTTGCCGATAAGAAAACGGTCATGAGCGTGATCTACAAGAACAAAGAGACCCATCAAGCGTGGGCAAAGCGCTTTGTCGTCGATAAGTTCATCCTCGATAAGATCTACCAGTACTTCGACGAGAAGGCCGAACTCCAATACTTCTCACCAAAATCGGAATCGATCGTCGACCTCCACTTTGCCCCTCAGCCTCGACAGAAGGTCAAAAAGCTGCGTTTTGAGGTCCATAGTGTCCTCGTGAAGGGCGCGCAAGCACGCGGCGTCCGCATCGCGAATCAGAAGGTGAAGAAGGTCACGAAAGCCGAAAAGTAGTTTCTACTCAAACCAGCGGTTAATCGCGTTGAAAACGGCCTTTTCAATAAAGAATCGTATTTAGACTGTCCCATACTCGACATGTAATACAGGCACTCATTTAATGCCGATGAGTGCGCGCATTACATGATCCCCCATATAGTCTCCTAAGTTTGTCCTCCTATTGAAGATTTTCTCTTTTTTCGCGGGTTAAAAAATACAGATTGCACTCCTTCACGCTTTGGATTATGAGAAGAGTTAATAGGTGCAACAATGATGCTTAGTGTTTTTACTTTTTATCTTCTCGCGATGTTTGCCATCATCGCCAAAAAACAGAGGCTCTCTCTGATTTTTATTATGCTGGGTCTTGTAAGTGCCGCACTCCTCTTCTGGTATCACGTCACGACTAAACTCAATATCAATCTATGAAATCATTCCTCTTTGAATATGCCAGCTTTCTTATCTCTGCCCTCCTTGCTATTGTCCTTGCAGGAGTCATCACAGCTGCATTTGCTTATCAAGCCTTTCATGAGAACCCCTGTCCCCTCTGCTTTTTGCAAAGAGTCGCTATGATCGGTGTGGCCGTGGGACAGCTTCTCAATTTTCGCTTCGGAATGAAGATGTGGCACCATGGGGTCTCTATTTTTCATTGCCTGTTTGGAATGGCGGTCTCCTTGAGACAGATTAGCCTGCACATCTGCCCCGGATCACCAACATTTGGCTCGCCGGTGTTGGGATACTCTCTCTATACCTGGGCATTTATTGTTTTTTTCTGCTCGCTGATTGCGATTGGAACAATGCTTTGTCTCCATAAACCTGATTGGAAACCGATCCGTTCCAAGTTTCTAAAGCATTTCGAACAGTTCGCTTTTTTCTACGTGCTCCTTATTGTGGTCGCTGACATCGTCAGCGTCGCAATGATTTGCGGACTCGGCCCCTGTCCGGATAATCCATAAATCTGCAGCATGAACGTGATTTTGGGCCTTATACCTCTACATTTCTCTGTTGCTGTCCTTTTGTTTTTTTCATAACATCTGACCCCTTTCTGTAGAGGGCACAAATGTTGATCAAGGCATCTTTTTTCTTCGTGTGTGTTTTTTCTTTTGCATTTCTATCGTCTGAAAACCTTGGAAAGTCTGAGGCATCCCCAAACGCTAAAACACTAGATTTTTGGTGTGAACACCACTGTGGAGAATGGGGCAGTGAATCCATCCGGAAAATAGAATGGGAATTCATCCAATGCCTTTACGACGCAAATTTAATTGCGGCATTTATTGATAAGAACTTCTGGGCGTCGGTTCGAAACTGGGATTTCTTCGAACAACCTCCACTTGAACCAATGTTCTATTTAAGGCCCACCGATTTTGACTCCAGGTGGTATAAAAAAATGCTAGATAAAGGTCACCGTGGGGGATTTGTAATTTCGAACGCTTACAACTGTTGGGGAGACTGGGGTGTTCGTTGGCGCATTTCACATGTTGATGATTCTGTTGGAAACCATATTGGCAAACATTTCTCAAGGGTCCGCTACAAGGATTTCGAGGATGCCTATGATGAAAACGGTGCCTTTTGTCTATGGACCAACCCGGTTGAAGAAACTACCTACTCCTTTACCAATATTATCGATTTTCACAATACATGTTCTCAGCTCGCACTTGATCTTCTGGACGAAGTAAAAGATAATACATATCGAACAATCGATGATCATCCCATCTTCAGAAAAGAAATGTATGATCGATATGCAAGACTCTCTACCCAATTAATTCGGACACAAGGCAGTTATTGCCATATATTCAGAGATTGTGCACGGCTGCATCGAGCTCCCTCAGCATTGTACAATTTGGCCATACATGAGTTTCTTGAAGGGAAATATGAGGAGGCAATTGAAAGTTTAGGAAAACTCTTAGAAAAGGTAGACCCTGAATGCCTGGAGGCAAATTTGGCCTCCAACATATGTGAGACTAGGGGCAAACTCGAGGTAGAAGTTGCGCTCTATGATGAAGCCATTACCAGCTTGACAAGAGCAATTGCATTAAATCCTGAGAAAAAAGAGGCCTATTTTGAGAGAGCCTCTGCATATTTTGAGTCTGGTCAATTCGATCTTGCAATAAACGACTATTTAGAAAACTGGAAGGGCAACTCTTCGTTTTCTGATCGAGGCGATTGGGATGTTATGGATTTTGGAACGGGGATTATCGTAGGTGCGAAAAGTGGCATAGAATATTCCGGAAGCAATTTTTTCCCTTCTATTTATTCGTCGCTTCAAGGAATGGGAAATCTCTTGTGGACTACCGTTCAACATCCGATTGAAGCGCCAAAACAATTCGCTAAATCGGTGATGGATTTTTTTGGCTATTTGAGAACCTGCAACAAAGCTGAATTGGCGGAAATGGTGGTTCCAGAAATATATGAACTAGTTGTCAATTGGGATGCTTTGCGCCCTCAGAAAAGAGGTGAACTTGCTGGGCATGCTTTAGGAAAATATGGCACGGAGATCCTTCTTGCCTACGCAACATATTACGGGGCAACCCTTGTTAAAACGTATGGACTCATTCGACACGCTGAAAAACTCTGCACATTGGAAACTTTAACCCACTCAAAAAAAAGCAAAAAGGAACTCTTGCAAGCTTCTGCAAGATGGCAAGAGCAAAGAAGGTTAGGATTCTCAAAAGTTCAACTGGAAGTGGACAAACAAGCGAAGCATATTCCAGGATCAAAGAATTATCAAAAGGATGGCGTTAGGGGAATTTGGACGCATCCCGATCCTCAAAAGCTACTAAGAGAACATGCTGGGAAAGGACAAAAAGTTGTTGGTGTAGCGGGAGAGGCCGGTTACCGTGAACGAGTAAATTTCGGTGAAATCATAGGCGAGTTCGTGAAGGAAAACACCGGAGAGAAAATTCCTACAACTGTAGGTATCATTCATTACAGCAAGAAAGGAGCGCACATTGTGCCCGCAAAACCACAAAAATAAAAGTGACAACTTCTACAAGATAAACCGGGCTAGCGCGATCTTATCATTGAATAGCGGCCTTTTCTCGGAAGTCTTTCCTTCCTTACGAGTCGCCAAAATCCATTGGAATGATGAGGAAATTCAAATGTCTTTTTATTATGACGGAGAAATCTCTGAGGATGATCATGAGTCCGCAGAATGCGCAGCCACCGAGGTCATGGCACATTTTCCTGATTATGAATTCAAAGTAGAGATTATTCGATGTGACGAACCCAATCCCGTACCAGAAGAGCCGGGAATTGTCGTTTTCCGGAGAAAGGAAAAATCACAGAAACTTGACACTCGGTCTAGGGATCTAAACGAAAATGCAGAGTTTTATACTACAGATCGATTGAAAACTCTTTTATCTATCATAACTGCCTTGCAAGGTGAGATTTCCGAATACCTTCGAAATGTCAAAATTGGTTGGGGTGACGAAGAAGTGCGCATATACTTTTATTACGATGGAGAAATTTCAGAAGATGATCGCAAATCTGCAGAGAAGGTCGCCGCCAATGTGTTCGCGAATTTCCCTGAGCGTCAAGCCAAACTAGAGATCAGTAGATTAGACTATCCAGCTCGCATACCAAGCATAGGAGGCGAGACCGTTTACGCAAGAAAAGAAGCAAAACCCTCCTGGGCCTAGAGCAGGATCAAATCACACCAACAATTAGCAGCGCCCCCAATAGATAAAGCAGGGAGACGATGACTTTTTGCATCAGTTCGATGGTGATTTTTTTCAGCAGGAACATTCCGAGACAAATACCCAAAAAGGCAGATATAAATGCGAGGATCATTAGGGAAGGCGCAACGGTTTCAATGAGAGAACCAAAGCTCAATCCATAGATTGCCAAACGCGCAATGTCTACCGCTACTGCGATGGCTGCGCTTGTTCCGATGAATGCTTCTTTTCCAAGGCCGCTGCCGATTAAGAATGCGCTGCGGAAAGCGCCTTGATTGCCGGATAATCCCCCAAAAAATCCGCTGACCGCGCCGCCAAGAAAAAGATTTTTCATTTTGAGTCGATTTGGAAACATCTCAAGCGTTGCAAAGAAGATGAGCAGCGCGCCGACTGTGAGATGCAAAATTGTGATTTCGAAAGTGTGAGAAAGCAGTACATATCTTCCCAATGGTTCGATCATGGAGAGTTTTTGCAAAAGCCACGCACCCGGAATCGCGGCAAGCAGCGCGGTGAGACCAAATCGCCCTACGATTTTCCATTCAATGTGGGACCACAAGAATCCGGCTTTTAATACATTGTGCAGAAGATGCACTAGAGCGGTTAATCCAATCGCTATGGGAAGAGGAAAAAAGATCGCAACCACGGGCATGAGCAGCGTCCCTAGACCAAAACCTGAATAGAACGTGAGTAGAGAAGCGACAAAGGCGGAAAAGCCTATAAGAATGTATTCCATCAGCTACCCAAATTATCGATTGTCTACATCGTAACTTACGGTCAAAAAAATATAAGAAAAGTATGCAACAAGAGGAAGAAAAGAAGCAGCGGTGATAACACACGCGGAAATCGAAGAAAAAGCCACCCCTGAGATTAAGTTGGTAAGCCCGGCGTGGGCGATAGGGAAAGCAAGTGATCCTGCAAATGCAGGCAAGGCAAATTTGTATGCGCAGTGTGTTTCAACGGTGAGGCGATAAAAAAGCGACCCCAAAAAGCAGATGCCCGCATTAGCAGCAAAAGAGAATGGTAGAACAATGCCTAACCCCGTCATAGCTGCTGCGCGAAACAGGTGATTTACAAGTAGCGCAACTTTGTAAAGGAGCGGATGGTCATCACAATAGTCGCCGATCTGCTGGGTCGGTCCTCCTAAAACATTATACTCTTCAATTATTGTGTGAAGATTAAAAGCCAGAGCCATTTTGAATCCTATTTAACTGCATCCAAAGAGATCATAAGGGAAAGAGTGATGATCACCACCAGCGATGAGAGAAACATTTTTCGCGCCCAGAGTTTGTCATTCTGTGCCTTGAACCCTTTGATGCAGAACCAGAGCCAGGCAGCTCCTAAAAGAGCCGCGACAGCAAGATACGCATATCCGGTATAGCCAAATAGCGTAAGTGCAAATGCTGCAGCTATAAAAGCAACGAGATACAGGACCATTTGCACCTTGGTTACGTGTATCCCCCTTTTTATGGGCAACACGGGAATCGAAGCAGCAGCATATTCATGTTGCCGATAGATCGCGATCGCAAAAAAATGGGGCATCTGCCAAAGCACCACAATCATAAACAGGATAAAGGCTCCAAGATCAAAGGAGTTGCTCACTGCGCAATATCCTACAACCGGGGGAACAGCCCCGGCGACGCTTCCGATGAGCGTTGCATGTTCGGTGCGGTACTTCCAGATGCTATAGGCAACGACATACACAAAAAAACCGGCAAGCGCGATTGAAACGGTTAAAATGTTCGTATATGACGCAAGAATAAACGTACCAGATAGGCCCAAGAGCACGGCAAAAATCAGGGCGTTTTTTAAGGGGATACTCCTTTGCGCAAGAGCCCGTTTTTTCGTTCTCCCCATCTTCTCGTCGGCAATTCGATCGATATAATTATTAAAAACACACCCCGATGCCATGATCAGAGAGAGGCCTGCAAGCATCGCCAAAAAGAGCCAGGGATCGAGATGGCCTTTCGAGACGAGAGCAAAGCCGCCTATCGCGGTGATCGAATTGCCGAATAGGATGCCTGGTTTGGTGATCGAGAAGTAAGTTTTTATCAATGTTTTGGCATGAGGTTGTAATTGAGGTGGTACATGATCCAAAGAGAGCCGAGCACGAGCATGACGGTGACCATCACCATGAAGAGAAAGATCATCGAATTCCAGCGGGGCTTGGGCTCTTTGTGCATATTTATAAAAAACAGCAAAACAACCCATGCCTGTAGAAGCCCGAGTCCAGAAACCGTTAGGATTAAAGTTTTACCAATGAAGAGCTGTTTCTCCACGAGAAAATAGGCAACGAGACTGAGCACTCCCGCCAAGAAAAATCCTGTCATATAGGACTTAAAAGTCGCATGCCCTAACTCCTGATCGGGTTTTCTCATAAAACTCCTATTAGATAGACAAAGGTAAACATAAAGATCCAAACGAGATAGGAGAAAAACCAGAAGAGGCTTAAGCAGGTTAGCCTCCTTGTTACAGCCTCTGTGAAGCCGCGGCGGAAAACCTGCAGCGTGAAAACAATGATGAATAAAACAGCAAAGAAGACGTGCAGCCAGTGGGTGCCTACAAGCGTGAAATAGGAAGATAAGAATGCGCTCTTCTGCCAGGTGTTTCCGGCAGCTATTTGGCTTGCGAGCTCCTCACCTACCATCGCTAAGAATGAGAGCCCCAAGAAAAGAGTCACGACAAACCAGGTTATAGTTCTATTCTTGTCCTGTCGCGCTGCAGCAACCATTGCCATTCCACAGGAGAAACAACTGGTAAGTAACACCAGCGTTTCGTAGAGGCTGAAGGATAGCGTGAAAAGATCTTGAGGAACATTGTTTCGCAGTACCGCATAAGTTGCAAAAAGAGTGGCGAATAGGATGAAGTCGGTCATGAGATAGATCCAGAACCCAAAGATCGTATTCGCAGAAACATCGTGATGCGTATTTTCTTGTGTCATGCGTCCCCTCGCTTTGCTTCGATGCGCGCAACTTCTGCTGCCGACACAACAAATTCCGTATGCTCGTCAGATAGGCGCCAAATCACACACGCGATGACACCCACTGCGCTCAAAAGAGCGAGCCAGACGATATGCCAGATGATTCCGAACCCTAAAAGAAAGCTGAGTGCTCCAATGTACACACCTACTGGACTGTTCTTAGGCAGATGGATGGCGTGATAATGCGGGTGTCGGGGGTGGGCCTTCTTCTCCTCTTTTGCTACCCAGAATGGATCGCGCGTTCTTACCTCAGGGATGTGCGCAAAATTATAAACCGGAGGGGGCGATGTCGTTGACCATTCGAGTGTTCTTCCATTCCAAGGATCACCTGTTGTATCGAGATTTTTTTTGCGCTGTTTAATGCTTACAACTAGCTGCAAAATCTGCAGCCCAATGCCCACAAAAATCACCGCCACACCGATCATTGCGACTAAAAACAACGGAAACCATCCTGTGGATGCCTCATAGTGATCTAGACGTCTTGTTGCACCCATGAGCCCCAAGATATACAGAGGGATGAAGGCGAGCAAAAATCCTAGGATCCAGCAGAAGGCGGCATACTCGCCAAGCTTCTCGTTGAGTTTGAATCCAAAAATTTTGGGAAACCAGTAGGTGAATCCAGCAAAAAAACCGAACAAGACTCCCCCGATAATCACCGAGTGGAAGTGCGCAATCAAAAACAAACTGTTGTGCACTTGAAAATCGACAGGCGCAACAGACATCAAAACACCATCCATACCCCCGATTGTGAAGATGATCACAAATCCTATAAACCAGAGCATTGGGGCTGTGAAAAACACGCGTCCTCTATACATCGTAAAGAGCCAGTTAAAAACTTTTACTCCCGTAGGAACCGCGATAATCATCGTCATGAGTCCGAAGAAGGCATTCACATTTGCGCCGGCTCCCATGGTGAAAAAGTGATGCAGCCACACGATAAATGAGAGAAAGGTAATGGCAATAATTGCCCAAACCATCGATGCATAACCAAAAAGTCGTTTATGGGAGAAGGTCGCAACTACTTCGGAAAACATCCCAAAGGCGGGCAGGATGAGAATATAGACTTCGGGATGGCCCCAAGCCCAAATCAAGTTAATATACATCATCGGATTGCCGCCAAAATCGGACGTGAAGAAATGCGTTCCAAAAAGACGGTCGATCGAAAGCATTCCTGCTGTTGCTGTGAGAATCGGGAAGGCTAAAACAATAAGAATGAGCGATGCTAATACTCCCCAGACGAACTGGGGCATTTTCATAAGTGTCATTCCGGGACAGCGCATCTTCATAATTGTCACTAAAAAATTCACACCCGAAAGTAGTGTCCCTGCGCCTGAAATTTGTATACTCCAGAGCCAATAATCGACCCCGACACCTGAGCTATATGCCAACCCTGAAAGGGGCGGATAACCAACCCAACCTACCCCAGAAAAATTACCCACCATCAGGGAGACGATGAGAAGTGCGGCCCCCGCAGCAAATAACCAGAAGCTAAGCGAGTTTAAAAAAGGAAAGGCGACATCGCGAGCTCCAATCTGCAACGGCACAAGAAAATTGATCAGTGCAAATATTAATCCCATCGCCACGAAAAAGATCATGGTCGTCCCATGTGCGGTGAATAGCTGTTGATAATGGTCTGTTGACAGGTAGCCAAAGGCGTCGCCGACCGAAAGAATCTGTTGCAGGCGCATCATTCCTGCATCCACGACCCCTTTGAGGAGCATTACCGAGGAGAGAATGAGGTACATCACCCCAATTTTTTTGTGATCAAGTGTTGTAAGCCACTCGTGCCAGAGCCACTTCCACCGTTTGGTATAAGTTAAAAAGATGGCAAGCCCGATGCCGCCAAGAAGAATCGAAATCCCCACAGAAGCTTCGATCGCATCGTGTTTAAAAGCGTCAATGGTCAATCTTCCGAATATGTCACTTGCTTGCATCGCTACCCATCTCCATGTATTGCATCATGATCTGGTCAAATAAATCCTCTTCATCCCAGCGGTAAACTTCCACAGGGTTGTACTCGCTGGGCTCAGCGAGCTCATGATACGCGGCTACACTCAAAACACTCTTCGATCCTCTTGCCAACTCCACCCAGCGGTCAAACTCCTCTTGAGAGGTCGCCTTGGCAGTAAATGTCATCCCCGAAAAACCTTCCCCGCTGATATTGGCCGACGACCCTCTATAACTTCCCGGCTCATCTGCGATCAGATGGAGTTCTGAGCGCATCCCCGCCATGGCATAAATTTGTCCGCCGAGTTGTGGAATCCAAAATGAGTTCATCGGGGCATCGGCAGTGATTTCGAAATGAATGGGTGTCTGTTCGGGGAACTGAACGTAATTTACCGTCGCAATTTTTTGTTCCGGATAGAGAAAAAGCCACTTCCAATCGAGGGCGATAACTTGTATGGTCATCTGCTTCTCTTTGGCAGCGATCGGCCGAAAGGGATCCAATTCATGGCATGCTTTCCAATTCACTATCCCGAGAGCCACGATGATTAGGCAGGGAACACCCCACCAGACCGACTCCGCTAGCAAACTATAGTCCCAATTGGGTTCATATCTCGCCTTTTTGTTACTTGCCCTGTACCTCCATGCGATCACGAAGGTCATGACAAAGACCGGCAACACCACGAGAAGCATCAAAAAGGTAGAGATGACGAGCAGAGAGCGCTGCTTCGTTGCGATCATGCCTTTCGGGTTCAAAACTGCGATATCGTTTGTGAACAAAAAGAGAAAGCTCAACACAGCGACGCTCAGAAAAATCAGAAATATGATCGTCAGTTTGGTTTTATCGGACATTCATTAATCCCTACCTAAAAAATTTGATTCTGTCTTGCATAACGCTTGTGGTCAACATTTTTTTACTCCAACAACATGGCGACATAATTCTCTTCCACGATACACTCGCCCCTTTGAAAATCCTGTCAGGAGGAATTATGCTCGGACGCGTCTTAGCTCTTATCTGTTTTCCAATCCTCTGTTTTGCAGGAGCGCTTACGGATGACGCTAACGGAAAGTTCTCTACAGGATCTGCGGCTTCGTGGGTGCAGCCATGCAGTTTTTCTCGAGAGCCAATCCCCGCAAAACCCTCGCAGGAGCATGTTCAATATCTTCTGATCGATAAACAGAAAAACTGGGAAGAGAAAACATCCTATCACCATTTTGCAATCAAAGCGCTGACGCAAAGCGGTGTGGATCAGATCTCAAAAGTCTCGATCGATTTTGAACCCTCTTTTCGAAAAGTTGTGCTTCATGGAATTCGCGTCATCCGCAATGGAGTAGAGTCAGATCGCCTGCAGAGCTCACAACATCACATTCTCCAGCAGGAGACAGGTCTCGATTTTGGGATTTACAACGGCGATCTCACTGTCGTGTACCTGCTCGATGACGTCCGCATGGGAGATATTGTCGAGTACTCCTATTCACTCATCGGCCACAACCCACTTTTCACTTCACACTACACAGACAAGATCTACCTCCAGTACGCAAGTGAGGTGGAAAAATTTTCCTATCGGCTTTTAAGCCGACCCGACCACGCGTTTGTCATTCAACCACACCATACATCTCTTGAGCCGAAAATCCGCGACCTCTCTCCCACTCTGCGCGAATGGCGATGGGAGATGACGGAAACTCCCACCTCTACCTATGAGATAGACCAACCTATCTGGTACTCCTCTTCTCCTCGCATTGAAATTAGTCAGTACCGTAGCTGGGAAGAGGTTGGAGGAAAGCTCGCGCCCCTATTCGTAATCCCCGCAGATTTTTCTACCTCTTGTCCGGAAGGAATGAGAATACTTGTTCGCTCATGGGAAGCACAGGCTACTCGACCCGAAGATCGTGCACTACTTGCTCTTCGTTTTGTACAAGATGAGATCCGGTATTTAGGTCTAGAAGAGGGAATTTCCGGTTTCCAACCTGCCGATCCTCGCGTGGTTTTTGAACGACGTTATGGTGACTGCAAAGATAAGGCCTGCCTTTTGCAGGCGTTCTTGCATATGATGCACATCTCTTCGACTCCTTTGCTGGTCAATGCGTACAGAGGTGTTCTTATTCCGAAAGAGATCCCCTCCCCATTTGCATTCAACCATGCTGTGCTCCGCATCGAAATCGGCAACAAGTTTTACTATGTTGATGCAACAATGCAACTCCAAGGGGGTTCTTTAGAAACGAACTGTTTTCCCTCATATCACAATGGACTCCTCCTGGCGAGGAGCTCTCCAAAGCTCATCCCCCTCCCTTCCGAATTCATCGACCAGCCCATCGAGATCGAAACATCCTTCCTTGTGACATCAAAAGACTCTGTCACCTATACAAAGAGCTCAATCTTTCAAGGTTCCAATGCAGATCTGATACGGCGCTTCGTTGAGATTTATGGACAGAAGATGATGAATGAGGAGCATCTCAATCAGCTTCAAGAGGTCTATGGAGGCGCGAAGACGGTTGCCCCGCTTAAAGTTCTCGATGACCGCAAACAGAATATTGTGCAGATCACCGAATCCTACTCTCTTCCTACGCGCGCAAAGGGAAAGGGAAAAACTCTGAAGTTTTTTTCTTCTACCGTCGAAAAATTTTTAGATAGTCAGATCAATCCTGAAAGAGAATCGCCCTATGCGCTTGTTTATCCGCTCTGGGTCAAAGAGCACGTCCATGTGGATAATCCTTTTAATACGGACGATGATGTCTACGATGAGAAAACCTACGAACATGGATCGATTGTTTTTACCCACGCAGTGAAGATCGAAGGCCGTAGCGCAGACTATTACTTCGAACTCAAACACCTGCAAGATCATGTCCCGCATGACACACTGCGCGACTATTGGGAGCTCTGCCAAGAGATCGAGGAGAACTCCTCCCAAGAACTCACGATTGCGAGCTTAAAGCGCTTCTTTGCGAAAAGGAGGCTTGGCCTTTGAACTATTTGCGCCAAGATTTTCTAGAATTGGCCTCAAGTAGTCCTGAGTATACGTAGCGCCTGTTTTAAGAACTTGAGTTCGATTGAGATTGGCTTGGAATTCAAGGGTTTGGCCATCCATACTGTCCTGTTCTTCAAGCAGTTTTAAGCATGTATCTCGCTGGCTCTTCAAAAAGGCGGCCTCTTTCTCCAGATCTTCCTTGTCGCAGAAACCCCGTAGCAAATAATCCAATACTTCCTGCGCGGCTACGAAAAGGTGCAGAATATTTAACTCCTCCTCTTCATCATCGAACGAATCTTGATCTTTGGACATGATCATCTTGAGCATTCCAACAAATTTGCGAAAATAAACTTCCATATCATCAAAATCATACATGTCTGTTTGGTCTACCACGAATTGTAAAAACGGACTGCATAAACGTTTGTAGGTATCTGCAAGATATAGCCTCTCTGGGAAATCCATCACATGCGCGATAGAATCCAACTCCTTGAGAGCCGATTTAAATTGGCTGTTCATCCCCTCGATAAATTCCCAAGCGCTATCTGTAACCTGCGATTTGGCTTCAAGAAAGTCGATAACAACATTCACAAAAACTAGCCTCGAACCTATACCAATTACTTCGCTCTTGAGCGCGTTTTTTAACCCATAGGTCACCAAAAATTCTCCCAAGGTGCTGAACGCAAGCTCAAGAGAAGAGCCCTGAAGTTGTGCAGCCTGACTCTCAGAACACGCGAGGTAGAGACGAGGATCTATTTTTTCTTTGTTCAATACTTTAAAACTCATTTGGCTAATTACTTCTTGGTCTTCACGAGATTCTGCTAGTGACATGCCGAATGCGAGCTTCTCGAGGTTATCGAAAAACTGCACCTCTCCGTGTATTTGTTCAGCCCCTTCTCCCCCGGCTTTCTCCACAATCATCGCCGCGCGTAAAAGGGGATGAAAACACTCTCTGAGCTTGAAATAGGGAGCGATCGTCTCAGCTGTTTTATGTTTTAACTGTAATTTGTCCTTGAGCCCTTTATAATCGAAAGCATTTGGAAAGTAGTATATGTCCCTAATTTTTTTATTCTTTATCTGAACAAAAACAATCCCCACCGGAATCTGGTGATAGACACCCTCTTTTCGCTTATTTTTCACTCCGATTTTGGGTGGTTTGGACGTGTATAGAGGAACCTCTACGTAGGCATCGCACTGCTGGACTAAATACTCTTTCAGAGGAGCATTATAACAAAAATGGATCGGGATATAATTTTTGGCGAAATAGTGGGACCCTCCCGCGCTATATTTATGGTCAATTAAATGCCCGCCTTGATAGTTGACCTTCCCCTTATAATTTTTAGCACTTACAACGAAATCCGCACCTGTTTGCTCAACACGATCCTTGTCGTATTGAACAAAAGTCCCCTTACTCTCTTTTTTCCGCGCTGTTGTGGTCTTGATGGCGGTAGAGACAGAAGCCGCCACGACCTGCTCATTTTGAAGAGCTAGTCCCTGCGAGTCTGTGGCGGTTGTAAAAAGCTTCACGCCGCTCTCTTTATCGAATGCGATTAAACGCAGAGCTTTATCCGTCTGATATCCACATAAGGAGCCAGGAGTCACGATGCGCGCATGATCCCATTTGATCGGCTCCTTGAAACTCAGACAAGCACTTGCACACTTTTGAGCAAAACGCTTATCCGATACGTCATACACCTCGCGTTTGGGAGCACCTAAGGGCGCTAAGCTCGGAACCAGCGAAAGCGATGCCATGTTCTACTCCACGTTGGGCGAATCCAGATATTCTAAATGATTTGACACACGAATCGCGACTTATTCTTTGACGGCATCCACAAAACATTTTACATGCTCAAAGGGTGTGTCGGGCAGCACGCCATGACCCAGATTGACAATGAAACCAGGCTCGCCCTGCATAGAGGATAAAAGTTTTTTTACCTCTCGACGAATGACCGCAGGAGGAGCCTTCAAAAGGTGGGGGTCAAAGTTGCCTTGAACGGCGATGTTTTTTGGCACATCGCGTCGCAAATCAGAAAGCTCTCGATGCCAATCGAAGCTGATGGCAGAGGGGTGAAGAGCTGCGAGCTCTTGAGGAAAAAGTGTAGAACCACGACAGAAAAGAATGACGGGAACCTCTTTGATTGCAGAAGCCATCTGCTTGAGATAGGGAAGGCAGAAGGTCAAAAAGGCGGGTGTCGTGAGAACATTTGCCCAAGAGTCGAAGATCTGCACAGCTTGCGCACCTGCAGCAACCTGAAGTTTGAGATATTCGATAGAGGCATCTGTAATCTTCTGAAGAAACCGATGGAAGCTTTCCGGATCTGAGAAGAGCCAGCTCTTCGTTTTAGAGAGCTCTTTACCGCCTGATCCACCCTCAATGAAATAGCTCGCAACTGTAAATGGTCCGCCACAAAAGCCGATGAGCGGAACATGCAGATCTTTTCTCAAGCGTTCGACTGTTTCGAAGACAAAAGAGAGAGAGTTCGCAACATCACGCGGCTGCAATTTATCCACATCGTACGCACTTTGAATCGCGGGCTCGACAACAGGACCTCTCCCCTCTACAAAGCTCACCGTGAGTCCAAATACATCAGCAATCATTAAAATATCGGAGAAGAGAATCGCGGCATCTACGCCCAGCAGATCAACAGGAAGGCGTGTGACTTGAGCCGCAAGTTTGGGCGTGCGAAAGAGCTCCTCGAGTGAGATCGTCTCGCGTATGGCGCGATATTCAGGAAGGCAGCGACCCGCTTGGCGCATGAGCCAAACAGGCGGCCTTCCTTGATTTCTGCATGCTAAGGCGTCTAAGAGTCGATTGTTCATCCATTCCTCTACCGTGGATTCCCGAAACGAGCAGCGACAAGTCGCTGCCTAACAAAGCGGCGACGAGTCGCCGCACTCCAAAATCCCCTTTTTAAGAGGAGAGGAGGCGGTCAAGCACAGCGTCGACCGTAAATCCAAACTCTTCGGCGAGATCGCTCTGAGGCGCAGACTCTCCGAATGTCTCGATGCTGATCGTAATCCCCTCTGGTCCGATCCACTTATGCCAACCGAAGCTGACCGCCGCTTCGATGCTCACACGCTTGCCAAGGTTTCCTCCAATCACAGTGCGTTTGTACTCGTCGCTCTGCTGTTCGAAAATTTCCCAACAAGGCATCGAGACGACACGCACCGACTTGCCCCTTTTTTCGAGCGCTGCTGCTGCATCAACTGCAAGAGAGAGCTCTGAGCCAGTAGCAAGAAGTGTAAAGTCGGGAGGAGATCCCGCTTCACGCTTCACGATATATGCTCCCTTGCCCATGCCCTGATCATACGCCACATTTGTTCCCGAGAGCTCCGGCAGTGCCTGGCGCGATAGGATGAGCGCTGTGGGCCCGCGATAACGTAGCGCCGCTACCCAAGCCATCTTCACCTCCCAGTTATCCCCGGGACGAATCACCTGCAGATTGGGGATCGCACGCAAAGCAGCGAGATGCTCGATCGGCTGGTGTGTTGGTCCATCCTCTCCTAAAAACACAGAATCATGGGTGAACTGATAGATCACATGCATTTTCGAAAGCGCGGCAAGACGCACCGCGTTACGCATGTAGTCCGAAAACGTGAGAAAGGTTCCTACAAAAGGAAGAATCATATGCGTCTGAGCCAGCCCGGTTGCCGCGCACGCCATCGCAAATTCTCGCACACCATACTTGATGTTACGGCCGTTGAAATTTCCAGGTGCAATGAGCGGAAATTTTTTCATCATCGTCATGTCCGATCCAGAAAGATCGGCAGAACCGCCGTAAAGGAATGGGAGCAGGTCTCCCAAAGCATTCAAAACATCTTGTGAGGCATTTCGGCTAGCAATTGGAGATTTGATTGCGACTTTGCGAAGCTCCTCTTCAAGGTTGGAGGGGAACTTCTTTTCAACCATCTGCATGAACTGTTTGTAAAGTTCCGGCTTTGTCTCCGACCAGACGCGGAACATCTCCTTCCACTTCTGCTCAAGAGATGCGTCTTTTACAAGCTTCTTTTCAAAAAAAGTTGTAACAGATTGAGGAACAAAAAAGTTCTCCTCGGGCAACCCAAGAGCCTTTTTGGTTGCCTCCACCTCTTCGACACCAAGGGGAGATCCATGAACCTTGTGAGTACCAGCCTTGTTCGGAGAGCCCTTTCCGATGATCGTGTGCATCAGAATAAGCGTAGGTCGAGTTTGTCCCTGTGCAAGTGAGGAGAAGATCTCATCCATCCGATCCAGGTCATACCCGTCGATTTCAAATACATCCCAGCCATAGGCTTGGTAGCGAAGTTTGGTATCTTCGGAGCAGGACTCGGCCAAAAAGCCATCCAGCGTCACTTTGTTTGCGTCGTAAATGAGAACCAAGTTGTCGAGGTTCAGGTGACCCGCAAGTGAAGAGGCCTCTGCAGAGACCCCTTCCATCATGCACCCATCCCCAGCCAGGCAATACACTTTGCCGGTGAAGAGAGGAAATCCTTCACTATTAAATTTTGATGCAAGAATTTTTAATCCTAGCGCCTGGCCCACAGCATTGCCTACCCCCTGCCCAAGAGGGCCTGTCGTCGCCTCGACCCCTTCGGTGATGTGAAACTCCGGGTGCCCAGGTGTTTTGGAGTGGATCTGACGGAACCGCTTGATCTCATCCATCGAGAGATTGAAGCCTGCAAGATGCAGGCACGCATAGAGCAGCATCGATCCATGTCCTGCGGACAGAATAAACCGGTCGCGGTTAAGCCATTTGGGATTTTTGGGATTATGGTGTAACAGGACCCCGTAAAGATAAGCTGCAAACTCTGCGCAACCCATCGGAAGGCCGGGATGGCCGGAGTTTGCTTTTTGCACGGCTTCTATCGAAAGCTCTCGAATCGTATTCGCAATCTTGCCAAGCTGTTTTTTTAGCTCTACATCCATAAAAAAAACCCTTTGGTATCACATTTTCAAATCCGCTAGTATAGTTGTGCAACGAAAAACGCAGAAGTTATTTATGAACCTATCTCAAGAAATCCGCCGAGGCTTTTTACAATATTTTAAACAAAAGGGGCACGCACTAGTCCCCTCATCGCCCGTGGTTCCCCACGAAGATCCCACCCTCCTTTTCATTAACGCGGGGATGAACCAGTTTAAAGATCTCTTTCTCGGTAAAAGCCAGCGAGACTACCTCTCTGCCACAACTTCGCAAAAATGTATTCGCGTCGGCGGAAAGCATAACGACCTAGACAATGTCGGTCATACCAGTCGCCACCTCACATTTTTCGAAATGCTCGGCAACTTCTCCTTTGGAGAGTACTTCAAAGAGAAAGCGATTCTTTATGCGTGGGAAGTCACAACCCAAATTTTTGGATTCTCTCCGGATCAACTCTGGATCACCGTATTTGAAAATGATGATGAAGCCGCTCTTCTCTGGGAACGCTTCATGCCAAAAAAACGGATCATCCGCATGGGTGAGAAAGAGAATTTCTGGGCGATGGGAGATACCGGGCCTTGTGGTCCCTGCTCAGAACTTCTTTTAGACCGCGGGGCCAAATATGGAAATGCTTCTTCGCCAAAAGAGGATGCATCTGGGGAGCGCTATCTTGAGTTTTGGAACCTCGTCTTTATGCAATTTAATCGCGATGCCTCTGGCAAGATGACACCCCTTCCTTCTCCGTGCATCGATACGGGATCTGGTCTTGAGCGGGTTGTCTCATTGAAAATGAGCGTCGACTCGGTCTTTGCTACAGATATCTTACGTAGCCTTATCGCTCAAGTCGAGCAGATCTCCGGCAAGAAATATGAGAAGGATGCCGCGAATGCTCCCGCGTTTCATGTGATCGCCGATCACCTTCGCGCGCTCTCGTTTGCGATTGCGGATGGCGCGCAACCAAGCAACGTTGAACGCGGCTATGTGCTCCGCAAACTCTTAAGACGCGCAGCGCGTTATGGAAAAGGCTTGGGGCTACAAGATCCCTTCCTCTCAAAAGTTTTACCCCGCCTCGTTGAAACCATGGGTGCAGACTACCCCGAACTCAAAAGCGCGCAAGGAAGGATTGCAGAGATCCTCACACTCGAGGAGGAGGCTTTTTTACGCACTTTGAAAAAGGGGGGAAATATCCTCAGCACAGTGATCGACAAAGCGCAAAAAAGCCCGCGCAAAGAGATCGCCGGCGAAGAGGCCTTTAAACTGAAGGACACCTACGGCTTTCCACTCGAAGAGATCCTACTCATCGCAAAAGACACTGGCCTCTCTGTCAATCTCGAAACGTACGAACTTCTCGAAGAGCAGGCGAAAGAAAAATCCAAAGGCGCTCATGTCGTTCATTCACAACAAGCTGAGGAGAGCCTCTTTAAGGAGTATGCAGCTAAAGAGGGTCCTTGCGAGTTTGTCGGCTACACAGACACCAGTGCCGAGGGCTCTATCACCGCCATCGTGAAAAACGGTCAATTTGTCGACTCTCTCTCTGAAGGAGAAGAGGCTCTCATCATTCTCAACAAAACACCATTCTATGCGGAAAAAGGGGGGCAGATTGCTGATCAAGGCACACTCTCTCATAAAAACGCTTTATTCACCGTTCAGAACTGCACAAACCCCTACCTAGGCGTCATCGTCCATGGCGGGAGGCTTGAAAAAGGAACTCTCATCCTCGGCGAACCTGTTCTTGCGCAGGTCAACGAGAAGAGAAGAAATGAGATCGCACGTCATCACACCGCTACCCACCTACTTCATTGGGCTCTCGTGAAACTTCTCGGTGAGCATGTGCGCCAAGCGGGTTCTCTCGTTGAAGTCGACAGGCTCCGCTTTGATTTTAGCCACCACAAACCGCTCACACCTCAAGAGATCCGCGAAATCGAAAGGATGGTCAATGAGAAGATTCGCGAAAGCACCCCTGTTAAAGTTTATGAACTCTCCTATGAAGAAGCTCAAAAACGCGCGGATATCAAACAGTTCTTCGGCGAAAAATATGGCAGCAAGGTGCGTGTCATCGATATCGACTATTCGAAAGAGCTCTGCGGCGGAACTCACAGCACAAACGTCGGCACTCTCGGCTATTTCCGCATTGCCAAAGAGAGTAGCATTGCGTCTGGCGTACGGCGCATCGAAGCTGTCTGTGGAAAAGCTGCAGAAGATCTCGTATATCAAAACGAGGAGGTTGCCTTCGCTGCGTGCGCGCAACTCAAAACGACCCTTCCACAACTCGGCGTAAAACTCGCCTCTCTGCTTGAGGATCACAAAGCACTGGAGCAGCAAGTTAAAACCCTGAAACGCGGATCTTTAAAAGAGCTGGCTCGCACCCTCCTTCCCCAGGTAAAAACTCTAGGTAACTGCTCCTTTCTTGGTGCTATCGTTGATCTCGATACCGAATCCCTACAACTTTTAGCAGATGATCTCATCAGCCAGAACCGCACCCTACTCCTCATTCTCGCATCGAGAGAGAAGTGCCACCTTCTTATTCGTTTGGGCCCAGATCTCGTCCAAAAGGGTTTAAATGCCCCAGCCCTTGTCAAAGAGATCGCTCCTCTTATTGATGGCAAAGGTGGAGGCCGCCCCGATTCAGCGCAAGTCGCAGGAAAAAATCCTGCCGGTATTGATGCCGCATTTAAAACTGCACAGAGCTATTTAGAAAAACTGTGCAACCCTTAGACCTTCTTGAGAAGAGCTCTTCGCTTGAGCTCTTTAAGCAAACAATTCGTGAAAAACCTTCGCTTCTCATCGAAGGGCTCTGGGACGCACCCAAAGCGTGCCTATTGAACCTTGCACAGAAGGCCACCGGAAAAAACATCCTCGTGATTACAGGAGAGATGCGCGAAAATAGACTGTTCGACGATCTCCTCTATTTCAGCAAAACCTCTCCACTCTCTTTCCCCTCGTGGGAAACGCTCCCTGGCGAAGAGATCGCTCCTAGCCATGACATCGTTGGCAAGCGCTTTGAAATCATGCATAAACTTCTAAATGATCAAGGACCTCATCTACTTCTTTGCCCCCTCCAGGCCTGCCTCCAAAAGCTCCCCTCTAAAGAGGAGCTCATCCCGCTTTTTCAAAGACTACAGGTTGGAAGTACACTTACTTTTGAAGCTTTGGCGACTTTTTTAACTTCACTTGGTTATCGACGCACGGCAACCGTTTCCGACAAGGGAGAATTTGCGATCCGCGGCAGCCTCGTCGATATCTTTCCTGTGGTTGCTCTTCAGCCCTACCGCATCGATTTTTTTGGCGATACAATCGAATCGATCCGTGTATTCGATGCTGGGTCGCAAAAGACGATCCGCAAAGAGGAGTCTCTTTTCCTCTGCCCCGCATCGGAATTAGAGCTATTACGCAAAGAAAAAGAACCCACAAGTATTTTAGATTTCCTGGGGCCAAACACAATCATCGTCTTTGATGACCTGCTGGCGCTCGAAGACAAGTATGTCGCCTTTAAAGGGATGCCAGGCGCCTCCTCACGCCTCTTTCTCTCCTTCGAAGAGCTCCTAAAAGCTGCCATCTCCAACACAAAACTCTTTTGGACCAAGGAACCGATCGAAGCACTCGCCGAAGTGCATGTGAGCAGCCGCACAGGTCGACAATTTTACACCGGAAAAGATCCCTTCCAAAATTTGAGCTTCCCCCTGTTCGACCAGCAGATAAAAACGGTGCGCTGGCACCACCCATTCCGCGAGGTGGTAGACTATTTTTCTCCGCTTGATAATCGCGCCTCCCTCTCTCCAGAGGAGATGCTGCTTGATCTTGCGCGCACAAAAAAACCTGTCCACTTCTTATGCGCGACACCTTCTGAGGAGCGCGCCTTCAAAGAGAAGGTCGAAAAAGCTGGGGTGGCACTTCCTGCAGAAACAATATTCGAACAAGGCTATCTCTCCAGTGGTTTTGTGCTTCCTGAAATCGATCTTGCGCTCGTTCCGATGACAGAATTTACACATCGGCTACGCACACGACGTGAAAAGTCGCGCGCTGTCTCCCATATCCCGACCTCCGAATTTCATGAACTCGTTCCTGGTGATGTTGCCGTCCACTTCCATCACGGAATCGGAAAGTTTCTCGGCACCGAAAAACGGCCCAACCACCTTGGCCAAGAGACAGAATTTCTCGTGCTCGAGTATGCAGAGAAGAGCAAACTCTACGTGCCGATCGCGCAATCGCATCTCGTCTCTCGTTATATCGGAGCGAAGGAGGAAACCCCCTCTTTTTCTGTTCTCGGAACCAACCGTTGGCAGAGAACACGACAAAACGCTCAAAAAGCCATTTTGGGTTACGCCCAAGATCTCCTCCGCATGAATGCCGAGCGAGAGATTGCCGGAGGATTTCCCTTCCCCTCCGATGGTGAAGAGATGCGCTCCTTTGAATCTGACTTCCCCTTTGAAGAGACCGAAGATCAACTGCGCGCCATCGAAGATATTAAAAACAACATGTGCTCAACAAAGGCAATGGATCGCCTCATTTGCGGCGATGTCGGCTATGGAAAAACAGAAGTCGCCATGCGCGCCGCCTTTAAAGCCGTTGTTGACGGCAAAAAGCAGGTCGCCGTTCTTGTTCCCACAACCGTTCTCGCTCTTCAACACTATGAAACGTTCAAAGAACGGATGGCAAACTACCCGATCAACATTGGACACATCTCTCGCTTCACCTCTGCCAAAGAGGCGAAAGAAACCCTGAAAAAAACAGAGCATGGTGGCGTCGACATCTTGATCGGCACACACAGACTCCTCAGCCAGGATATCAAGTTTAAAGATCTCGGCCTCATCATCATCGACGAGGAGCAGCGATTTGGCGTGCGCGCGAAAGAAAAACTCAAAGCGATGAAGGCTGGCGTGGATTGTCTCACGCTCACCGCAACGCCCATTCCTCGCACGCTCTATTTCACGCTCATCGGCGCCAAAGAGATCTCCACCATCAATACACCCCCCTTTGATCGCCTTCCCGTCAAAACGATTCTCGCCGAAAGAGAGAACGAAACAATCCAAAATGCACTCTTGCGCGAACTCTCAAGAGATGGACAAGCCTTTTTCATCCATAATCGGATCGAAAGCATTTTTCTTGTCGCTGATGAGCTTCAAAAGCTCGTTCCTCAAGCGCGCATCCTCACAGGTCATGGCGGCATGAGCGCCGAAGAGCTCGACTCGGTCTTCCACGCCTTTAAAAATGGATCCGCTGACATCCTCGTCTCTACCACCATCGTCGAAAACGGTGTCGACATCCCCAACGCTAACACCATTCTGGTCGATCGGTCGGACACATTTGGTCTCGCAGATCTCTATCAGCTCCGCGGACGCGTCGGCAGATGGAACCGTCCCGCTTACGCCTACTTCCTCGTCGCTCAAAGACGAGAGCTATCCGAAGTCTCTCGAAAACGCCTGCAAGCACTCATAGAGGCTTCAGGCTTTGGCGGTGGCATGAAGATCGCCATGCGAGACCTTGAGATCCGTGGCGCCGGAGATATCCTCGGTACCGAGCAATCTGGACAAGTCTCCTCGATCGGCTTTCACCTCTACTGCAAACTTTTAAGACGCACCATCGAAGCGATGCGCAAAAAAGTCGCCTTCTCCTTCAATGAAACGAAGATGGAATTTGATTTCCGCGCGCATTTTCCCGAAAGCTACATCGCTGAATCCTCTCTCCGCATGGAGCTCTACCATCGCCTCGGCGAGTGCTCCTCCCTCGAAGAGATCAATGCAATCCTTGCGGAAATTCAAGACCGCTTTGGTCCTGCACCACAAGAGGTGATCTGGCTCTACCATCTCACACGCGTTCGCTTCGTTGCCTCGCAGCTGCAGTTCCTGCTCTTGAAATTCGACACCAAGACGCTCTATGCAGAAAAACAGACAGCCTCCGAAGTTGTAAAGAAACGCCTGCTATTGAAAGAGATGAAAGACCCGGCAGCGCTTGAAAAAGAAGTTGTGGGGCTCTTGGGAGAGTTTTAAGAGATGAATGAGCGGAGCGAATTCCTTGGAGTGCGGCGCTCAGCGCCGCCTTGGCATTAAGGACAAACTTGTTTAATTAATAGTCTGTGAAAAATTAAGGCGGCGCAAAGCGCCGCACTCCAAGGCGCTTCGCGCAGGCTTATTTTCTTTCGGGAGGCTTCAAGAGTCCGATGTTTCGGTGGTAGGCGCCTTTGACGTTGCGCGCTTGCATCTCGCGCGCATACTTGAGAACCGCGATCCCCTTTTCAACATGGTCGGGCATGTGCTGCTCGTAGACAAACTCTGAGCTCTTTTTGGTTTTGATACCGCTGTTATTGAGCGGGAGATCAGAGACGAGAAGAAGGGCGCCGAGCGTGAATTTGCGCTTGTAACTGGCGATAAAAAGGGTTGCGCACTCCATTTCGATTGCTTGTGCGCGGCTCATCTTGAGGCGTGTTTTAAAATCCTCGTTAAACTCCCAAAAACGCATGTTGGTGGTATAGGTAATGCCGATGTGGTAGGTCGTTTTCTGTTTTTCAAGAACATCGGTCACAGCTTTTTGCATGAGGAAGTTCGCGAGCGCAGGAACCTCTGGTGGAAAGTAGAAATCTGACGTCCCCTCATCGCGGATGCTGGCTACAGGAACGAAATAGTCACCGACCTGGTAGCGACGGCGAAGTCCTCCGCACATCCCCAACAGAATGCTCGCTTTAACCGGTAAAAACGAGCAGAGATCGACGACAAGTGCTGCAGCGGGTGAGCCGATCTTAAAGTCGAGTATGCTCACATCCTCTTTGGGACAGTGGGCAACTTTGAACATCGATCCTTCGATCATGTTCACGCCTCGCGTTTTCGCAAAATACTCCACGTAACGAGGGAAATTTGTGAGAATCAAATTCGATCTAAATTCGCTCGCATCACAACCCGAGTAGCGCTCGAGTGTCTCTTTTGCAAACTGCTCTTCTCGAATGTTCTGTTCCATATTCGCGATCCTAATGAACGCGCTCGCAAAATGCAATCATCTGTTCACATAAAGAAACGAAAAAGATTGAGTCAAAAATTATTTAAGAGATATAAGTTTTGTTGAAAACCTTAACCGGAGGCGTTTATGTCAGCAGATCTAGCTATCAGAATCGATGCACCACAAGCTCAGCCATCAGCAGAAGCGGGATGGTTTTCTGCGCTTCCGAGTTGGGATGATCTATCGAATGCAAGCTGCAGTAGTCTCATCGACCGCGTGATTCATGGGTGGCAAGTGACACTGATCATGGGTACAGCTGTTGCATGCGTGATTCAAGCCGTTACCGCAATTTTCGCTGGCATGATCGGTCACGCACTCCTCTCCGCTGGCGCTGCTTGCGTGCTTCTCTTCGCTGCGAGCTATGTTGCGCAGCACCACCTGATTGCAGAGACAAGGCAGCAGCTCGCCGAAGCGCAAAACCATGTGCGAGCTCTTGGCGGTGCATTGGGCCAAGCGGAACAGGTACTCGGTCTTGCCAATAATGTCGCTGCCCGTTTAGAACCAGGCGCTGAGCGTATCGAAAACGCCGCAGGCCGCATTGAGCCCCTTGCTCAGAACCTTGAAAATATTAACCAGCGTGCACAGAGAATATTTGACCTGTTTAACGAAGCTGAGATGCAACAGCGTCTCAGAAATCTTGATGCAAACCGTGAAAGATTTGAAAAGAGCGCTGCCGAGGCTCAAAAGCGTTACAACGTCGTTGCTGCACAGCTCGAGGAAGCAACACGTGGGCTCAACCAGGCACGAAGAAATCTCGATGCCTCTGTGCTGAATGCCGGGGTGAAGTTCAACCAGGCTGCCGATGGGGCTGCTCTGCTCGTTGCGCATCTTGGAACTGCTACAGGCCTGAGCTCCCCCCTTCCTGTACATTCAGCGCGCCAGACGATAAGCGGGCTGGCTTGATCTCTATCTGCTCGTAGGGTAAAGTAACTCGCTTTACCCTAGAGGGAGTCCACTATGGCACAAGTCGCTACAAATGAATTTAAACAGGGTCTCAAGGTCGAAGTTGACGGAGAGCCGTACACCATCGTCTCTAACGAGTTCGTGAAGCCAGGCAAGGGACAGCCCTTCAACCGCGTGAAGCTCAAGAATCTCAAGTCGGGTCGCGTCATTGAGCGGACCTTCAAATCGGGAGAAAAACTCGATCTCGCCGACATCGAAGAGAAGAAGATGCGCATGGTCTATAAAGAGAGCGATAGCGTTGTCTTTATGGATGATCAGACCTACGATCAGATCAATATCTCGAACGCGCTGATTGGCGAAAAAGATCAGTGGCTCATGGAAGAGGTCCTTTATGACGTTGTCTTCTACAAGGGATCCCCTATCGACATTAACCCACCGACATTCATGGAAATGACGATCACTGAGACTGCTCCTGGCCTTCGCGGAGATACCTCCGGTCGTGTCCTAAAACCTGCAATGACGGATAGCGGCGCAAAAATTCAAGTGCCGATCTTCTGCAACGAGGGCGATAAGATTAAAGTTGATACGCGTACGGGCGAATACGTCTCTCGTGTCTAAAGTAAAAATTCTACAAGATCGCGCGGCGATGCTCGCAAACGTTCGCGCGTTTTTTTCTGAGCACCATGTTCTAGAAGTTGACTGTCCTGCCCTCTCACTCGCTGCATGCGTCGATACGCACATCGATCCGATGCGAGTAGAGATGGGTAAAAATTCTTTTGGATATCTGCACACCTCTCCCGAATATGGAATGAAAGAGCTACTATCCCATGGGCTCGGCGATATCTACCAGATGAGCCATGTCTTTAGAAGAGAGGAGAGCGGACCCTACCACCTGCCTGAATTCATGATGGTCGAGTGGTACCGCTGCGGTTTTTCTTTCGAGCAGATGATTGAAGAGACGCTTACATTTACACGCCTATTTTTAGGTCCCAAACCTGCTCGCACACTTACCTATCGACAAGCGTTTTTAGAATATGTAGGGATCGACTACGTAAACGCAGACGCGCGCGCGCTTTTGCGCTGCGCTGAAGAACACGATCTCGAGCTCTCTCCCGATGCAAAAAACTCTGACCGCGATACCCTGCTCCAGTGCCTCATGAGTTTTCTGATCGAGCCAAAACTCCCCAAAGATGAACTCGTCGTGATCCGCGACTATCCTGCAACACAGGCGGCGCTTGCGCAAACACATGAACGAGGTGACGAGCACTTCGCAGAGCGGTTCGAGGTCTATTTTGGGGGTCTCGAGCTCGCAAATGGCTACCACGAGCTTGCAGATGCCGTTGAACAGCGCAAACGTTTTGAAGAGGCCAATCACGAGCGCCAAAAGTTGGGCAAGCAGGCCCTTCCGATTGATGAAAACTTTCTTGCCGCCCTAAAGCGCGGACTCCCCGACTGCTGCGGGGTTGCTGTGGGCTTTGATCGGCTCATGTTGCTGAAACACGAGGCCACAACTCTCGACTATTTCCACTTTTGAACGATTGGATAGCGCCTTCCCACACCAAATGCTTTGCGGCTTACGCGAATTCCGGGCGCGGCTTGCCGGCGTTTGTATTCGGCGCTGTGGATGCGACGGATTAGATCTTGCACGACAGCCAAGGGTAGCTTCTGTTTTTGCGCGATCTCTTCAGCGGAAAGAAACCCTTCCACGTAAGCCTCTAAGACCGCATCGATGATATCATACTCCGGAAGCGAGTCGGTATCTTTCTGATTCGGTCTAAGCTCTGCTGAGGGAATTTTTTGAATGATCGATACGGGAATAACCTCTTTTTCGCGATTGATCCAGCGCGAAAGAGCGTACACCTGCTTCTTTGTGAGATCGGAGATCACGCCAAGTCCGGCACACATGTCACCGTAAAGGGTGCAATAACCGAGGGCGAGCTCGCTCTTATTCCCCGTGCCGAGCACGATGTAACCAAGCTTATTGGAGATCGACATGAGGATCATCCCTCGCACACGCGCTTGCATATTTTCTTCGGTGACATCAAAGGGTTTTCCTTTGAAATGGGGCTCAAGAAGGTCGAGATACGCCCCAAAGGGTCCTTCGATGGGAACATCCATAAAATCGATTTGCAAATTGTGGGCGAGCTCCTTTGCGTCGACAATACTGGATGCGGAGCTAAAGCGTGAGGGCATGCCGAGAGCTAGCACATTCTCTTTGCCTAGCGCATCCTTTGCGATGCAAGCAACGAGCGCCGAATCGATTCCGCCAGAGAGTCCCAAACACCCCTTTTTAAATCCCTGCTTATGAAAATAATCCCGCACACCGAGAACAAGCGCGTTGTAGAGATCACTCAAAGCATCGTATTTGAACTCTTGTTGTGCTGGAGGTTTTTCCAGATCGATGAGCATCTCATCCTCTTTGAAACCCGCAGCATTCTGGCGAAAATGGCCTTCTCCGTCGACAAAGAGGCTATACCCATCGAAAATCAGCTGGTCGTTCCCGCCAACCTGACAGCAGAGAAAAACCGGGCAATGTAAAGTTTTGGCCGTTGCCGCACACACCTTGATGCGCACCTCTGGCTTCTGGAAATGGTAGGGAGAGGCTGAAATATTGATGAGAAGGTCGGGCTTATGTGGAACAAGATCAAGGACCGGATCGTGTGCATAATTGGTATATTCGACAAGTCCCGCATGCTGCCAGATATCTTCGCACACCATGATCGCGATCTTTTTTCCCTTGTACTTCCAGATCTGTACAGATTTTCCCGATTCAAAATAACGCTTCTCATCAAATACATCATAGGTCGGCAGAAGACACTTATCCTCAAATCCCACCAGTTTTCCATCTTGAATAATTGCGGCGCTGTTGAAGAGCGGCTTCTCCCCACCGACGGGGTTACTTCTCACGAGGCCAACGACAACCATTAGACCCGAAGAAGCACGCATAATCTTCTCTAACGCGTGCTGCATCCCCTCAACAAATTCCGCATGCATCACCAGGTCTTCCGGCTGATATCCGCAGATACTCATCTCCGGAAAGGCGACGATATCGACCTTCTTTTCTTTTGCATGCTCAATGACGCGTAAGATCTTTTGAGTATTCCCCTCAAAATCTCCAATCGTGGGATTGATCTGACCTAAAAGTATGCGCATATCACTCCCGACTAAAGAACAGAAAGGTGAAGGAGACAACAGCAAAAGCTAAGCAATATCCAGCTGGTAAAAAAAGAGGCCACTTTGAAAGTGCAAATAAAAACAAAAATATTGCAGCAAATAACGTTCTGACATTCCGCGTCCGGTAAAACTTATATCCAATGAACCCAGCCGAAAACAAAAAAAGCGTGAGTTCAACGAGATTTTTATACATGCGTACTACCTTGACGCAAAACGGCTATTCTTCGCATCATTTTCCTAGCAACGCATAAAATCTAACAACATAAAATTTAGGAGAATCTCGCATGGCGCAGGGCAAACTCAAAATCCACACGGAAAACCTTCTACCGATCATCAAAAAATGGCTTTACAGCGACAAGGATATTTTTGTACGAGAGTTGGTCTCGAATGCGTGCGACGCACTCCATAAATTGCGTGTATTGCGAGAGCAGAAGGAGTGTGAGTTTGCCGATGAGGAGCTGTGCATCGAGGTGCAAGTAGATAAGAAAGAGCGCACCCTAAAGTTCATCGATACCGGCCTTGGCATGACAGGTGATGAGGTCGAAAAGTATATCGCACAGGTCGCCTTCTCGGGTGCGGAGGAGTTTTTAAGCAAATATAAGAGCCAGAATGCGGAAGATCAGATCATCGGCCATTTCGGATTGGGTTTCTACTCGGCATACATGGTTTCGACAAAGGTTGAGATCAACACACTCTCTTACAAGAAAGGCGCAGAGGCTGTCCTCTGGTCTTGCGACGGGGGTTCCGACTACACGCTCGATCCAGGATCGCGCGCTACGCGCGGAACGGAGATTACCCTCTTTGTCGACAAGGAGAGTGAGGAGTTTCTTGAAGAGAGCAAAATCCGCGAAATTCTGCGCCGCTACTGCAGCTTTTTGCCCTTCCCAATCCTGCTCAATGGCGAAAAGATCAACGATAAAGATCCTCTCTGGATGAAGCCAGCGTCCGAGTGCTCTGATAAAGATTATCTCGACTTTTACCATCAGCTCTACCCAATGGATCCCGACCCGATCTTCTGGATCCACCTGCAGGTCGACTACCCGTTCCATCTCAAAGGCATCCTCTACTTCCCTAAAATTCAGAAGCGCTTTGAGTGGAACCAGTCCAACATCCAGCTATTCTGCAACCGCGTATTTGTCTCCGACAGCTGCAAGGATCTCATCCCTGAATATCTCACCGTGCTGAAGGGCGCTCTCGACAGCGCAGATATCCCTCTCAATGTCTCACGCAGCACTCTCCAGATGGATAAAACGGTGCGTCAGCTCGCCTCTCACGTTTCAAAAAAGGTCTCCGACAGACTCGTCACACTCCATCAGACAGAACGCGAAAAGTTTTTGGCTGCATGGCCCGATATCGAACTGATCATCAAACTCGGAGCAATCCAGGATGATAAATTTTATGATCGCGTGAAGAGTGCTCTTGTCTGGAAAACAACTAAAGAAGAGTGGACAACAGCCGAAGAGTACCTAGAAAGAAATCGAGAAAAAACAAAGGAGAAGATCTTCTATGCACCAGATGAGAAGAGCAGCTCCCACCTGCTCGAACTCTACAAAGATCAAGAGGTGATCTACGCCACCTCACCCGTCGATACAGCGCTCATGAACACGCTCGAAGCAAAACTCTCCAACGTGAAATTCCAGCGAATCGATGCGGCGGTAGAAAATGAGCTTGTAGACGCTACGCGTGAAAAAACTCTCCTTGACGCCGACGGAAAAACACAAGCCGCCAAGATTGCTGACTTCATGCGCGGCGCGCTTGGCATCGACAAGCTCGAGGTCGAAGCGAAAAGCCTTGCTAGCAACAAGCTCCCCGCCCTTCTCGTCATCAGTGAAGAGATGCGGAGAATGCGCGATTACATGGCCCTTTCTGGACAAAGCTTGCCATTCAGCTTAACGGACAAACGCACCTTTGTTGTGAATACCAACAGCCCGCTCGTTACGGCCATCTACGGTCTGCAGCAGAAGCAGCCAGCCTTAGCCAAAGAGATGGCACGCCACCTCTACGATCTCTCTCTCCTCTCACAGAAGGAGATGGAACCAGGGCAGCTCTCCGACTTTGTGAAGCGCTCTAACGAGGTGTTAGAGGGTTTGCTGTTGAAGAAAGAGTGATCTGATCGATGAGATGACCCTCATTGTCGATTCCTTGCACAACGAGGTTCTTATCCTGTAGTGAGACAAAATAGACAAAGTTGGCGCGCGCTGTTTTTGCAAGATACCAGCGCTCGTCCGCTTTGAGCGGTTCACGTGGAACTGAGGCCCATCCCCCGTCACCGAGGTAGACAACCCCTTCGGGATCGATCTTCTCCCCTTTAATCGGATGGGTGCGCTTGTAGGCGTGATCGTGATGCTCAAAAACAGTCTTCACGCCATGTTCTTCGAAAAGCGGAGCCCAATGCTTTCGGACCAGTTTGTTGCACTTTTTATCTGGCCGAGAGACAGAGGGGTAAGCAGCGACGTGATAAACAACCATTTTGTGCTGCTGGGCTTTGCGCTCTTCAAGCGCCTCTTTAAGCCAAGTCGTCTGCTTCCCGACTACGGGATAGGTGTGTCCGGTGTCGAGAAAAAAGAGGCTAAGCTCATCTCCAAAATCGAGAGTTCGATAAGAGACGAGATTGTTGGGAAAGGCAAAGAGCTCATAAAATAAAGCTCCCCCGTTTTTTGGATCGAGATGGCGGCTAGAAACATCATGGTTTCCCAAAACAGCCACGAGAGGAATCAGCCTCCCATCGCTTGTGACCATCTGCTGTTTCCACTGTTTGAAAAATGTGTGCCAGCGGCGCATTTCAAAGTAGCGGCCCTTAAGAAGTGCATTGTGCCCGCGCGTGTAGGCAATATCCCCTCCCAAAATCACGAAGTCGGGATCCATTTTTGCAACCTGTGCATTCATCTTTTTCAGCAGAAAAATATCATGCTGATAGACATCTCCACCGACAACGAAATGCAGTGGACGCGTCCCATTTTGTGGCATCGTTCTAAAGCGGTAGATCGATGAATCCTTTGCGACGCGAAAAGCATACGTCGTATCGGGAAGAAGGCCTGTAATTTCTACCGTATTTACAAAAAGTTTTCCCCAGAGAAGAGTGCCCTCAGCGACATGGTGCGAGGAGCCCTTTACTTCCAACCAGCTCTCCTCTCCTTCACGTTGATAGACCAGTGCTGCATTCTCATTTCCGCACTGCCACTGCACGGTCATCGTTGTTGTGGGATCGCGCAGCCATGTCAAATAGACGGCAGAAGGAGTCTTCTCCTCCCCTCGGAAGAAGAAAATGGCGGTGGCTAAAAGAAGAACAAGAAGGAGACGTTTTTTCATAGTTTTTGAGCAGGAGAGACTATAGCAGGAAGCTCTTCTATTGTCTTCCCCTCCCGATCGATCGACCTCACATGACACCCCTCTTGATCTAGGGTGACCAGCCAAAAACAGTTGATCTGGGCGGCCTTCGCAAGATACCAGTACTCTTTTGTGCTCTTCGGTTTGCGAGGGGTGACCCCCCAGCAGCCATCTCCGAGGTAGTGCACCCCCTCAGGATCGATTTTACCCCCTTTGAGGGGGTAGGTGCGCTTGTAGGCATGGTTATGATTTTCAAAGGCAAGCTTCACTCCATACCGGTCAAAAAGAGGCACCCACTCCTTGCGGATGAGGGTCGGTACACGTCCATTATAGGGGTAAACGGAGGGGTAGGCCCCTACATGATAGACCGCGAATTTATAAGAAAAGTCTTCGTGCGCAGATAGAGTTTTTTCTAGCCAGGCTGTTTGTAAGCCATCGATAGGGAATGAGTGGCCTGTATCGAGGCAAACCAGGCTGAGATAATTGCCAAAGTCAAAGATTCGATAGGGACTTCCCTCAGGAAAGGCAAAAAGCGCATAGAACATATTGTAGGGGGAGCGAGATTTGATGTCGTGATTACCCACTACAACCACCATGGGGATAAGGCGCCCATCGGGTGCCACCATCTGCTTTTTCCACTCTTTAAAAAAGGTCCCCCAACGACGGCTCTCCCAATCCTTTCCTTTGAACCAGCTCTTATTGCCATTGGTATAGGCAATATCCCCTCCAACCACCACAAAATCTGGGTCGGATTTTGCCATCTGTTTATTGATCTTGCGCAGCGAGTAGAGGTAGAAGTAGGCATCCCCTGCAACGGCAAAACGCAAAGGCCTATCGAGAGTTCGAGGGCAGGTGCGGAATTTATAGCTCTCTTTCGTGTTGCCTAGGTGGAACGTGTAAACCGTGTCGGGTTCTAGGTGGGTGAGTTCTACTGTATGGACAAGGATAGAGCTATTTTCTAGGCGTTCCGACTTCCCTTGGACGGATTGCCACTCCTCCACGCCTTCCCGGTGATAGGAGAGGCTAGACTCCTTCTTTTTTGTGGAGGTATGCCACTGAATGACCATCGTGGTCGTAGGATCCCTTTGCCAGCTTAAATAGAGGGCTGACGGTTCAGCATAAAGGCCATAAAAGCCTAAGATAAAGAGGGTTAGAAACAGGGCTCGCATATACCATCCCTTTATAAGAGAGAACCCCCTAATTTTCAAGAACTTATGGCTTAAACAATAATTTGACTTTATTAATAAAAATTATTATAATTATTTCATATTAACTTAATAAATCGGATAATTTTGCAATTATGTCCATAAAACTTATCAACAATATTGAGATTCCTAACGCTCATGGCGTGAAAAGAGGAGCCTTTAAAGCTGAAACGCGGGACCTGATCAACATCTTGCACCTTCCCGCATCGGAAGCACATACGCTGGATATCCAGCGCGTTCACGGAGGAGTCATTACACTAAAGATCGATAATAACGAATCTTCCCTAGTGACAAATCCAGACGTATTGGAGCGCTGTGAAACGATCCTGCGGATCGCCGATCGATTTCTTGTCCACCCGCTGCTCGCCCAGGAGAGAGCCCCTCTAGGTGGACGCGCACCCTCCCCAACCATAACAGACCCCGCTCCTCGGAGTGAGACCTCGCCTTCAGAAGAAAGAGCATCGAGTCCCTCCTCTTCAGAAGGTAATGAAGAGGCTGATCGCCTTCGTAACGAGATCACCTACATGCAAGGTCGAATGGACGCGATGAACGAATTCTCTTTAGCAAATCCTAGTGAAGAATCAGACGCTGAGGCAGAAGTCCGCACCTTGCGAAGTGATCTCGCCTCCCTTGATCCTGCCCTCGAAGCACTGGAAACTCGTATCAACAATCTCACGAATCAAAGGCTTCGCCCTCTTGAAGAAGAAAGCACGCCATCACAACAAAATGCAGAGCTGGAGGCTCTTCGCGCTGAATTTCTCACCACTGCCCAAGAAAGCACAAAAGTTATCCAGGATCTACAAAGATGCCATGATACCCTCCGCTCTGAAAACGAGGTTCTGAAAGCGCGCAACGCTAAACAGGAGCCCCTGATTCATGCTGCACAGGAACAGGTGGAACTATTGAAACGAGATCTGCAAGCCAAAGACCAGATCAACAGTGCGATGAGCCAAGCACAGGCAGTGGCAATTGACAAACTCCTCCTGGAGCGCGCAGAGTTTCAAGAGCTTTATGCCGCGCTACAGAAGCGCACAGAAGAATTTATGTTGCAAGCCGAGCGTGATAAAGCAATTTTACAGAGCAATCTTCAAGCTACTATGAGCCAAGCCATCCTCCTCGAGCAGCGCCTAAATGAAGACAAGGCTCTGAAAAGAAGAAATACAAAAATCGCAGAGAAGAACGACGACTCCGCAGCTCCATTAACCAAGAGAATTAAGGAATTGGAAAGAGACCTTGCAAACGCTCAGCAGAAAGTCAAAGATCACAAAGCACAATTAGAACAACTTAATGTGGAAGCCGAGAAACACCTTCTAGTACTTCATGGTGTGGCGGAAAAATATGCAACCGGGAATAGACGCATGAAAGCTTCTATCGACACGCTCCTTAAGGACAACACACAGCTGGCACTTAAGTTGGAACAAGCGCAACAATTGGAACGAGATGTTGATGAGCTGACGCAAGAAAAATATGATTTGCAAGCGCAGCTAGATACTGTGCAGGCCCGCGCAACAATTGCAGAAGAGCAGCTTGCAAAATTTAAAGCTGCGGGCCTTTCTGCACGCGGGATGACTCAAGCTGAGAAAGAATCTCTCCGTTCTTCAAACATCAACACCGCCGGATACCGTTTATACAACATATATTATGCAAAAACGAAAGACTTTTTGACTGACGAACAGCAACGCAAGCTTGGAGAGGAGCTTGTAGACACTATGATAGAGCAAAACCTCACGTGGGACGAGCTTGATGAGCAGATGGTCTACGATGAGATCATAAAACCCTACTTTGAAAGTCTTGCAAAGCAGGGTTCAGATGAATCCGCCTAAAAAGTAGGCTTACTCCTTCTCGGGAGTGATGTCTACGCGTTTGCTCTCTTCTGGGCTAGATTGAACGTCTGTAATCGCACCTTTTAGCACTTCGATTTTTGCGCCGTCGACCATCTTCAGAATGACGGTGTTATCTTGCACTTGTGCGACGGTTCCAACAATACCCATTGCGGTGACGCGATCGCCTTTTTTCATGGTGTTGCGCTGTTTTTCCATTGCTTTACGTCTTTTTTGCTCTGGGCGCCAGAGGATGAAGTAGAAGAAGACGAGGGCGATCCCGATCATGATGAGAGTTTGCCAGAAGCTGTTTTCGCGACCTGCGGCAGGAGCGGCTTGGCCTTCTTGTGCCATCAGGGGAAGCGCACCGAAGAGGAATACAGGGAGAAATGCGAGAAGTTTTTTCATAAAATTTCCTGTGTAAAAAAATTTATAACGATGAGACAAGCATGCCCGAATACTCTTCTAGAAAGCAAGAAGAATCACCTGCTTAGGTGCGCGATATTCTCAATGTGGGGAGTATGAGGAAACTGGTCGACGGGCTGTAGGGCTGTGAGCTTATAGCCGTTTTCAAGAAGAGCTTTTATGTTTTTGGCTTGGGTTTCGGGATTGCAAGAGATATAGAGGATCTCCTTGGGGGCGAGGGCAAGGAGCTGCTGAAGTGCATCATCCATGAGACCGGCGCGCGGCGGATCGACAATCACAAGATCGGGGCTTGCGATCTTTTCGCGCTGCAAAATTTTCCCGACATCTCCACAATGGAGCTCTACATTGGAGATCTCATTCACCTGCAGATTACACTCTGCATCGAGAATCGCTTCAGGTGCAAGTTCGATGCCTACCACTTTTTCTGCCTGAAGAGCAAAAGACATTCCTAGTGTTGCGGTTCCACAATAGAGATCGAGGACCAATTTCTTTTTTCCTGGAGAGACCATCTCTAGTGCACGACGATAGAGAGCCTCTGCTTGGAGAGTGTTGGGTTGGAAAAATGAGCGGGGGCTAATTTTGAACTTGTATGCACGTGTTCCGATTTCCAGATACTCGTTGATATGATCTGGCCCTGCGAGATGCATCTCGAAAAATTGCGTAGGTGATCCCTTGCAGAGCTGTTGTACGCACAAAAAGACGCTTGCTGCTCCGCAAGCTTGAACGGCCTTCACATAACCGTCGATCTGGACACGCGAAAGCGCAAAATCGGGATGACCTGAAACGGTGAGAATAGCCATCTTTTCTTGCGTGCGAATCCCCTCTCTCAGTGTGAGTGTGCGGAGAGATCCTGTGTTGGAATAGCGGTGATAGGCTTTTAGATCGGTCTCTACCCACCAGCTCCGGACGCTTTTTAGCGTTTCGATAAACCAGGGAGAGGTGAGATGGCACTCTTCGAGATTTAAGACATGCCCGCGGCTATTTGCAATGATGAGTCCGAGAAAACGATCGCCAGCGCGATTCTGCGAAAAGGAGAACTCCATCTTATTGCGGTAACGCCATGGATCCTTCGCGGGAAGAATGGGATAAACATCTACAGACGCGAGATCACACACAGGCACGAAGAGATCGCAAACAACTCGATGCTTTCGCACAAGCTGTTCTGCGTACTCAACATCCTGCCACTTACATCCACCACATTGAGGAAAGTGGGAGCAGCGGGGCTGAATGGGTTACCCTTTGCGCGAAGGGAGCTTAGCAGTTGCGCGGCGAACGCCCGCGCTTGAAGCTTTCTTCACCGCTTTCTTGGGAGCAACTTTTTTAGGCGCTGGCTTTTTTTTCATAGCCATGCTCTTTTTTGCTTTTACGACTTTTTTAACTGCTTTCTTTTTTGCCATAAGGGGCTCCTTTTAAAAACTTTAATAGCTTGCTCCTCCTTGCGCATTTTTTCAACTTTTTTCTTCAGGGCTTCAGGTAAAAAGCTGAAAAACTGCGCATCTACCCATTTCGCTTCCCTCCTTCGCAAGAGCACGCGCAAGCTGTTAATTAACAGCTTCTTACGAAAAGCTTTTACCTTCATGGCAGGGTGTGGTACAATCGCTAGCGTTGTTGATCCCGTGTCTTTGGAACTGTTTTGTATGACCCGATTAGAAGGGAATAGTCTTTTAGATCTGACAAGAGGCAGCCAGTAAAGTGGATTTGTCTATGTCGCCGATCATGTGTTCTTCGCTAAAGGGGCTGAATAAGCGGTTCTCCTTCCAGCCAGCTGTTTCAATCAGTTTTGTTCCCGCCGTATGGAAAAACCCGAGACAACCGCATTTTTGTATTTTTTTGAATTTTTAAGGAGATTTTTTTAGTTATGAACCAAACAGCAAGTAAGAAACTTTATGTCGGAAGCCTTCCCTACAGTGTAACTGAAGAGGAGCTACAAAACCTCTTTTCACAGTATGGAAAGATTGAATCGGTCCGCATTATCGTAGACAAATTTACCGGCCAATCTAAAGGTTTCGGTTTCGTGGAAATGACAGACGGCGATGAAGCTCAAAGAGCAATCGAAGCTGTCAACGGCATGAAGTTCAACGGCCGAACACTGATTGTCAACGAAGCTCGCCCTGAGCAAAAACGTGAGCGCTCCTCCTTTGGTGGCGGTGGCGGCGAACGCAGAGAGCGTCGTGGTGGTGGTGGATACGGCGGCGGCGAAGGACGCGGTCGGGATCGCTTCTAACTGAGTCGTTTTCGCCAAAGGCGAAAACAACCCAAAAGCCGAGGGGAAATCCCCTCGGCTTTTTCTTTTTCAAAGGTGCCATTAAAAGTTTTAGATACATTTTTCCTAAATGCAGGGATCTGTTAAACTGTCGCCTCATTTTTAGGAAATGGAGACGAGTATGGCAATGATGGTTCAGGGAAGGGTAAGGTCCCGCGGCATGGAGATAAGCTATGCACCATCGGTAATGATTGATCAGTCACAGGACTCAGCAGACAATCAAGAAGCACAAATTGCCAACGCCCACTCAACAGTGTGGTGGCGAATGCAAGCCGCATTGGCGCGAATACTAGAATTCTTCTCTTTCTGGAATTCGCCGCCTGACCAAGCTCCTCTTCCTGCTGAAAGACCTCAATGGGCATACGCACAGGTTGCTGTTGCCGTCAGACCCTACATCATTCTCGCACGCCCCTTAAATGAGCTTGGAGCGCACATCTGGAATCTTGAACTTCCTTCTTGCGAGCTTGTCGCTCGTTCGATTAAGACGCTTGCGTTGGCGATCTTCAGATGGCATTTTTGCGACCGAGTACTGCTGCCACAAGAAGATGGCATCTACCACAGTATGAATGGCAGGGTCGAACATCTACCACGCGAAGAGCTCGACGCAAGATACCCCCATCTATTCAGAAAAGCTTTGAAATTGGAACCCATTGCAAATTGTCTTCCAGTCCATCATGACCAGGAACCTGCTTCTATTGAAAATTATCTAGAAATCTCCGCACAAACGATCTACGAGCACTTTCTGAGAATTTATAATGAACCCATCACCAACAGGGAAGAAGGTAATTCGATTACAGACCTCGCTTGGTCGCGACACCTCCGTGAAGTTAGAAATCTTCGATAGTAAAATCAGCAAGGACAATCATGACAACAGTCAATCAGATTGGGGCAGTTAATCAGCAGGGAGCTGCGACGGCGGCTGCACACGTCGATGATGGGGAAGGTGTCTTGCGTGATCGCATCGATCTTGATGATGTTCCAGAATATATCGTTCTTGCAAGGCCTTTAGCTGAGCTTTGGCAAAACATCACGGATTGTGAGCTCCCTTCTTGGAGGCTTCTGGCGCGGTCGATCTGTGTGCTTGTTCTTGCGATCTTCCGCAGACACTTTTGTGACTATACGCTCTTCTATCACGGCGAAACTCTATACCATAGCTTGAATGGTAGAATCGGCTTTTCCGACGGATCACACGGTCCAGAGCGCCACCTTGAATTTTATCCCCATCTCTTAGTTAATGCGCTCTATCTAAGACCGAACCGAGAAGGGTATCCGAGGGCTGAAGGAACCACTTTTCAAGCAAACCAGGTTACTCGCGTGGGGTTGGAGGGAAATGTAAGACAGGTCCCCGATCTGGGAGCAATTTATCCAAATCAAGAGATCTCGCCACAGACGCTCTCCAACTATTTTTCCACCTTTAGACACATACCCATTACAGACAAAGAAGAGGGCAACACGATTGCCGACCTGCTCTCATCGCGCCACCTCCGTGAAGTGGCAAATCCGCAATTTTTTGTCCGGAGGGATACCGATTTATGACCGCAATTACAAGTTCCAAGATCACGAAAGAGCTGCTTGAGGCGTGCTATCTCGACGCAACGAGAAAAGATGGGCTCATCGCCTTTACTAAAGACTTGCGCGGAGATGACGGTAAGGAGTCTGGGAAATATTCGGTCAAACAGGCCGATTTAGATACTCTCTTTTCAAAATCTGTCTGGAATGAACAAAAAACAGGAAGTGGGCACAGAAAGCTAAAACACATTGTCACAGGAGTTGTCATCGAATATGCTGACCACAAAAAAGAGATAGATTCTGGGGCCGCTAAAACGATTCTCGAACAGGTGCAAAAACACTTGAACATCCTCTGCAACGAGGTCTTTTGTTATACAACAGGCAACTGGAAAGAGGAACCCGATTACTCCGCAGTTCTTCTTCGTTTGGAAAAATCTCTCAAAGAGAAACCAGAAACAAAGAAATCTAGCTAGTCGTCAACCGAATGTGAGCTTGAAAGCATCAGAACGCATCTTATGGATGTTGGCCTGTAATTGCTCTTTATCCTTTTGACTCCAATGAGGAAAATTTGGAAGCTCAAGATATTGAAGCCGCCTGCTGCGAACACCGAGCTCTGAAAATGCTTGTGGAGTAAGATTTTGCCAAGCTGTCGTCTTGTTGCCCCATGATGTATATTGTGGTTTTGTGGAGACAAGTTTAAGCCGTTGGAGCTGGTTCGTTGCTAGCGCCTGTATTCCCGCATCTGTTATTTGTAAACTCCCCTCTACAATCTCTACCTCTCGAAGTTTAGGGCATTGTCCAAGCCATTTAAGGCCTTGATCGCTAAATCCAATCGGTTGAAAAGAGTTAATAGTGATGCCTGTACAATCGATTAGGCGTACTCTTGTAAGAGAGGGAAATTGAGACAAGCCGCAAAGCGCGATATCTACTGCAGCAAAATTATGCAGAGCTAAGCTGGAAAGTTTTTTTGCCAATTTTAAAAGATCGATCCAAGACGAAGTGATTTGTGCACAGTTTGCAATCTCCAAAGATGTGAGAGAAGGAAGCTCTGCAAGAACTGTCAAAGTGTTGGGCGTGATGTTCCAAAGATTCCTAAGCTTTACGGTTTCTAATCCAGGATGATTTTTAAAAAGGGCCAGATCCGCATCCTCTACATTTAACCAGTGTACGGTGATGCTTCTTAATTGCGGAATCGTTGCAATATCCTTGAGCTGACTTCGAAGAAGCATACATTTGTTTGACAAAAATAGATTTTGAAAAGAGGCTTTCTTCGAAAGTTTTTCAGCTATTATTGCCCAATTTAAGATACTGCTTCCACCCGTCTCTCTAAGGTGACGGATTTTCAGAGAAACTAAATTTGGGCAATTGTCAAGCAGAGCATTGATTTGCACCTCTTCAAGGTAGTCGATAGTAACACGAGAAAGTTGCGGTGAGTTTTTAACTAGCTGAGCGATGATTTCCTGATTAAGTTGGGTTGATGAGGAATCGCTGGGGAGTTTTAAAATAAGCCGCTGAAGATGAGGGAATGTCGATGACGTTAATTTTTGCAAGCGCTCACCTTCAAAACCTGAGATGGAAAGATTTTGCAGCCAGACCAACTGGGATGCTTTGGCAATTCGCACACACATTTTAGGAAAAACTTGCTCTCTTAGATGGGTCCAATCATCGGTCGAAATTCCACTTTTGCTCTTTTGCCAATTATAAAAAGGCTCTGTTCTAACATCCTTTTCTCCTGTTTTTTCCCAGAAGGCCTTTCGTCCGAGAAAATACATAGCCTCCTTAAAAACAAGAAAAGAAGCGACGACTTGATGAACAGCATAGGGAATTTTTTCGCGTATGTTCCTGTGCGCCCAGGCTTCGAGACGCTGCATCTTTGCGGGCCGCTGGAAAGAACCTTCTAATTTTAGAGCAGTAGCCATGAGGCGCTTTTTTTAATCGTCAACCGAATGTGAGCCTAAGGGGAGTAGCGCCAACACCAGAACGGAGTTTTTGGATGCCGGTTTTTAATTGTTCTTCGTGTTGTTTTTTCCAATGAGAAAACTTGGGAAGTGCAAGGACCTGCAGATGAGTGCTGCGAAAAATCAACAATAAAAACCCCTTCGGTGTGAGATTTTTCCATGCTGCGTTCTCCGCTAGGGATTCACGTGTGTTTTGTCTTTTCGCCGTGACAAACTTGACACGTCGCAGTGTATTGGATGCAAGAGCATACATTCCCATATCAGTCATCAGCTCACTACCCTGAACAATTTCAACCTCTTCTAGTTTCGGGCACATTCCAAGACGTTTAAGACCAAAGTTGCTAAATCCTACTGGGTGAGGATGATCGCCGACACTTGGGGCGATTCCTGCGCATTCAACAAGACGTATGCTGGTCAGTGAGGGACAGAAACTGGACAACTTAAAAAGCAGCCTATCGGCAGCTTTAAATTTGTGGAGAACTAGCTGAGAGAGTTGTTTCGCTTGTGCTAGCATTGGAAGCCAAAACGGTGAAATCTGTTCACAGTTTTGAATCTCAAGCGTTGTCAGGCAAGGAAGTTGTGTAAAGATCTTCAGTACATCATCAGAGATTTTTGGGAGATTTCTAAGTCTTACAACTTGCAGACCAGGGTGCGCTTTGAAATCCCACAAATCAGAATCCTGCGTTTCTTGATCTTGGATGGTGATATTTCTGAGCTGCGGAATCGTAGATAGAGCCTGAAGTTGGGTGCGGTAAATCGCACAACTCTCGGACAGAAATAGATCTTGAAAAGAGGCTTTTTTAGATACCTTCTCACTTACCTTCGACCAGTCAAGTAGTTCGCTCTTTTCAAATGCACGCCCTACGAAAAGTCTCTGGCTAACGGCGCAAACTCTCAATGAGACTAATTTCGGGCAATTTTCTGCCAGCGCAACAATTTGCGCCTCTCCGAGATGTGTAACGGTGATATGTGCGAGTTTCGGTGAGTTTTTAACTAATTGAACGATAGTCTCTTGATTTTGGACGTTCGAGTTTCCTTCGGGCAGTTTTAATGTAAGCCGTTCAAGATGTGGAAACTTCGAAGAGGTTAACTGCCGCAATGCCTCGCCTTCAAAATTTTGGATGGTGAGGTTTTGTAACCAGGAGAGTTGAGAAGCGCGAACTATTCGTTGGCACATCTGAGGAAAAAGATCTCTTTTTGGCCAATCCTCAGTTGAAATGCCATTTTTAGTTCTTTGCCAATTAAGAAAGGGGGCTATTCTGACGGGTTTCGGTACAACTCCTCTCATTTCCCAAAAAGCCCGATGTCCCAAAAAGTGAACGGCTTCCTTAAAAACAAGAAAGGAAGCGACGAGTTGCTGTAAATCGTAGGGAAGTTTCTTGCGTATGTCCACGGGCACAGGAGCTTCGAGACGCTGCATCTTTTCTGGTCGTGACGATGAATTTTCTACACTTAGCGACATAGTCCTCAGGCTCCTTTTCTGTTTTCAGGTAAAAAAAACAATTTCAAACCGCTCTTTCTTTTTACGGATTGCCTCTTGAAGTAGCTCGTTATCCGTATGGGGGAATGAGAGAACTGACTGATGCAAAGGTGCTTCAAAGTAGCGGAGTGTTGAGCACTCCTCTACAATCTTTCTCACACCCGCAATTGTCACATTTTTCCACGCCTTCAATTGAGTTTTCGTAGAATTAGGGTCGTTTGAAGGAGCAACAGTCAACTTCAACACGCGAAGCGGACAGCTCGTAAGGGATAGCAAGCCCGTATCTGATACCGCTCGACTCCCCTTACAGATCTCAAGATCGGCAAGCTGCTTACACCTTCCGAGTAGCACTAAGCTTTTATCACTCAAATGCGTACAGTCTGCGATTTTTACACTCGTAAGCGAGGAGCAGAAGGGCGCAAACTGGAGAATCTGATCTGTATATGAACCTGTTTTTAAAACAAGCTCACGCAGGTTAGGGACCACTTTCACCTTATTACTTTCCTGCCAGGAGATGTTTGGACAATTTTCAAGGTGGAGAGCTGTGAGCAGCGGCACCTGCAGCAGTGTTTCAAGTGTTCCCGGAGTTGCATTTGGAAGATCTCTTAAACCAACCCTTTCAAGCTGCGTACATGAAACAAGAGGCTCTAACGTCTTGTCGTCGACTTTTGAACTTTCCCAAAATAAGATGCTTTTCAATTGCGGGATCTTTGCAACCTGAGCAACCTCATGCTCAACGATCTTACAATTGAGATAAACAGCTCTTAATTTCGGCATTTTTGCAAGCACAGACGCCATTTTTTCCCAATTCCAACGCACTAATTCCTTTGGATTCTTAGGGCTTGTGAAATGGTGGATACGGCGAATGCTTAAGGAGCTTAGATTTTTACAACTCTCCAAAAGAAGTAGGCATTCCGCTTCACTAATTGCTTTCACGGAAACATCTGCCAGCTTAGGAGCATTTGCACCAAAGTTTCGGATAGCGCGTCCAGGATGTGGGGATTCAGCATGTGGCTTTCGGGTGGCGAAATTTAAGTGCAGCACTTCAAGATGTGGAAAGGGGAAATTAGAGAGCTTTACAAGTTCGGTCTCGTTGACTTGTAAAAGCCTGAGACTTTTAAACCAGAGGTGCGTTGTGCACTTGCTTTCAAACCGCTTAAGAAGAGCAGGAAAAACTTTTCTATCCCAATTTTCTCCCAATTTACTTCGAGATGACCAGCTGACCGTATCATCGATTCCCTCTCTTCGCTGAAGCCATGTTGAAAAGGAGATTTTTTTTTGCCCAGTAAACCATGAGGCCTCCTCAAAGCTCAGATAGCCAGCGATCTTTTCTTTGAATGCCAAGGGGAGGTTTTTAAGCACTTTACCTCCTCTTTGCAGGCCCATTATCCTGGCCATTTTGTGTGGGCTTGTCGATGCTGCAGTAGGAGCTGTCGTCATTTCATGCCTCGAAGATTTTAAGCGTTGCCAGTTTAAATGATAATGAGTTTTAAGAGAACCTTCCTCGTATGCATGAACGTTACCGTTTCCCGACCCTCCCTCTTCTCTTGATGGCCTCGGTGCGCTCGGTGTTTAAATTCTTCGTGGATTTCCGGAAAGTGCCGCGACAAGTCGCGGCAAAGAAAAGCGGTGACGAGTCACCGCACTCCAAAAAAAAGCCCCAGATGCCTTACGGCAGCTGGGGCTGAAGAAAAACTTGGCGGCGTCCTACTCTCCCACACTCTTGAGTGTAGTACCATCGGCGATGGAGGGCTTGACTTCTGAGTTCGGGATGGGATCAGGTATTGCCCCTCCTCTATTGCCACCAAGAAACTTGTTCTAGATAGATAAGTCGTTAAATCGTATTTCGCAAATTCACTAACAAAAAATGGCGCTTGATGGAGAACTTCTCCACACCCAAAGGTGAGGATCAGCGCTTATCGTCGCTGGCGTCTCTCCTAAAAAACTAGGAGATGGGCCAGCGACATAAAGAAAAAATAATCAAGCCAATGGACTCATTAGTATTGGTTAGCTCAACACATTGCTGTGCGTACACATCCAACCTATCAAACCGGTAGTCTTCCGGTAGTCTCATAGGGATATCTTATCTTGAAGGAGGCTTGGCGTTTAGATGCTTTCAACGCTTATCCTTTCCGAACATAGCTACCCGGCTGTGCACTTGGCAGTACAACCGGCACACCATTGGTTCGTCCACTTCGGTCCTCTCGTACTAGAAGTAGCTCTTCTCAAATATCCTGCGCCCACAACAGATAGGGACCAAACTGTCTCACGACGTTTTGAACCCAACTCGCGTACCGCTTTAATTGGCGAACAGCCAAACCCTTGGGACCTTCTCCAGCCCCAGGATGCGATGAGTCGACATCGAGGTGCCAAACCGCCACGTCGATATGAACTCTTGGTGGCGATAAGCCTGTTATCCCCGGAGTACCTTTTATCCGTTAAGCGACGGCGATTCCACTTTCTACCGCCGGATCACTAAGCCCTACTTTCGTATCTGATTGACTTGTCGGTCTCTCAGTTAACCTACCTTATACCTTTACGCTCTACTCGCGATTGCCAACCGCGATGAGGTAAGCTTTGGACTCCTCCGTTACTTTTTGGGAGGATACCGCCCCAGTCAAACTACCCGTCTGACATTGTCCAAAACCCAGTTTCATGGGTCTTTGTTAGACTTCCGACTCCCCAAGACCGGTATTTCAACGGTGACTCCAAGAGCCCTAACGAGCCCTCTTCAACGTCTCCCGGTTATCCTACACATGGAAAGTCAGAAGCCAGTATCAGAGTATAGTAAAGGTTCACGGGGTCTTTCCGTCTTGTTGCGGGTAAACGGCATCTTCACCGCTACTACAATTTCACCGAGTCTCCCGTTGAGACAGTGCCCAGATCGTTAGGCCATTCGTGCAGGTCGGAACTTACCCGACAAGGAATTTCGCTACCTTAGGACCGTTATAGTTACGGCCGCCATTCACCCGGGCTTAAATTCAGTGCTTCGCCCTTGCGGGCTGACACCTCCTTTTGACCTTTGGGCATTGGGCAGGCTTCACACCATATACATCGTCTTAGACGACTTCGCATAGTGCTGTGTTTTTGTTAAACAGTCGCCTGGGCCATTTCGCTTCGACCTGATTCCGCACCTACAGTCAAGTAGTCACGGTTTCAGGCCCCTCTTTTCCCGAAGTTACGAGGGTAATTTGCAGAGTTCCTTAACGAGAGTTATCTCGCGCGCCTGAGAATATTCTTCACACCCACCTGTGTCGGTTTTGGTACGGTCACCATCAACGACTAGAGGTTATTTCTTGGAAGCTTCGCGCCACGTCATCGGTTCCCCCGAGGGTTCCCCTTGGCCACTACCAAGCATTACGCTAGCGGATTTACCTACTAGCCAGCCCCATAGTGTCACGGACATTTCCAATCGTCCGCACGCTTAACGTCCTTCGTCACCCCATTGTCATAGTTTTAGGTGGCGCAGGAATATTTAACCTGCTTTCCATCGCCTACGCTTTTCAGCCTTAGCTTAGGTACCGGCTAACCCAGGGAAGACGAGCTTTACCCTGGAAACCTTAGGTTTTCGGCGAGAAGGATTTTCACCTTCTTTATCGTTTACTCATGCCATGCATCCTCGCTAGTATGCGCTCCAATACTCCTTACGGTATATCTTCTGCGCACATACTACGCTCTCCTACCGCGTACACCTTGCGGTGTACACCCGTGATTTCGGCTCTATGCTTTAGTCCCGTAAATTTTCGGCGCAAAGTCTCTCGATTGGTGAGCTGTTACGCACTCTTTAAATGATGGCTGCCTCTAAGCCAACATCCCAACTGTCTTTGAAACTTCACTTCCTTACTCACTTAGCATAGAATTTGGGGCCTTAATCGACGATCTGGGCTGTTCCCCTTTTGACTATGAAGCTTATCCCCCACAGTCTATCTCCCAGCTGCTCTTCTAGTATTCGGAGTTTGATTCCCGTCGGTAAGGCGGTAAGCCTCCCTAATGGATTCAGTGCTCTACCCCTAAAAGAGTCGATACTGAGGTTAACCCTAAAGTTATTTCGGAGAGAACAAGATATCTCCAAGTTTGATTGGCCTTTCACCCCTATCCACAACTCATCCAAGGCTTTTTCAACAGACACTGGTTCGGACCTCCACAGGGTGTTACCCCTGTTTCATCCTGGTCATGGATAGATCACTTGGTTTCGTGTATAAACCGAACGACTAAACGCGCTATTCACACTCGCTTTCGCTATGGCTCCGGAACGTATTGTCCCTTAACCTTGCCGTTCAGCTTAACTCGCTGGCTCATCATGCAAAAGGCACGCCGTCAGCCATTGCCCTAAAAGGGCCATAGGCCTTCGACCGTTTGTAAGCTGCTGGTTTCAGGTTCTATTTCACTCCCCTAACAGGGGTTCTTTTCACCTTTCCCTCGCGGTACTGGTTCACTATCGGTCATCAACTAGTATTTAGCCTTGGAGGGTGGTCCCCCCAGATTCAGACCGAATTTCCCGTGGTCGGTCTTACTCAGGTACCAATCTCGCCTTTACATATCTTTTCGCGTACGGGGCTATCACCCTGTGTCGCGCTTCTTTCCAGAAGCTTCTGCTAAAATATGCCAAAGGCTTTATTGACTGGCCCTACAACCCCAAGAATAAATTCTTGGTTTGGGCTATTCCCACTTCGCTCGCCGCTACTATGGGAATCTCTTATAGATTTCTTTTCCTCTGCTTACTGAGATGTGTCCCTTCAGCAGGTCTAGCTTTCTCAACCTATGTATTCAGTTGAGAATGATGGGTCATTACTCCCATTGGGTTCCCCCATTCGGACATCTCCGGATCATAGTTTCTATCCAACTCCCCGAAGCTTATCGCAGGTTAGCACGTCCTTCATCGCCTGTTGATACCAAGGCATCCACCAGCAGCTCTTAGTAGCTTGAACTTAACTTTATTCGCTACTTAAGCTATTCGCCGTATGTTCTCTTGCGATCACATACGGCATACTTTACTTGCTTTCGCCAATCCTAACACCTTCATTAAATGTGAAGTCCTTCTCCTCAAGCGCCATTGTTCATCAGTGATGCCATTTGCGCTTTAAGTTAGATTCTGTCCTTCGCTTGCGCGAAAGAGCAGAATCCTATTAAAGGATTCTTCTTCTGATTCTTCTTCTTATCTATTTCAAACTTTCGAGATAGCTCTGTTTTGACAGCAGAGTAGAAGCGACGTGTAGAAAAAAGCTTGTCTCAACCTAAGAGTGAACAGCCGAAGCTGTTTTTGCTCTTAAAGGAGGTGATCCAGCCCCACCTTCCGGTAGGGCTACCTTGTTACGACTTCATCCCAGTCATCGGCCTTACCTTGAACGCCTCTCCCCTTGCGGTTGAGTCAGCGGCTTCGGGTAAAACCAACTCCCATGATGTGACGGGCGGTGTGTACAAGGCCCGGGAACGTATTCACGACGCTGTTGCTGACACGTCATTACTAGCAATTCCAACTTCATGTAGCCGAGTTGCAGACTACAATCCGAACTGAGATCGGCTTTACGGATTTGCTCCATCTTGCGATCTTGCACCCTTCTGTACCGACCATTGTAGCACGTGTGTAGCCCCAGACATAAAGGCCATGCGGACTTGACGTCATCCTCACCTTCCTCCTAGTTAACCTAGGCAGTCTCATTAGAGTCCCCACCTTAAATGTTGGCAACTAATGATAAGGGTTGCGCTCGTTGCGGGACTTAACCCAACACCTCACGGCACGAGCTGACGACAGCCATGCAGCACCTATGCAGCAGTCCTTACGGAAAATATCGTTTCTGATATCGTCCACTGCATTTCGAGCCTGGGTAAGGTTCTTCGCGTTGCATCGAATTAAACCACATGCTCCACTGCTTGTGCGGGCCCCCGTCAATTCTTTTGAGTTTCACCCTTGCGAGCGTACTCCTCAGGCGGTATACTTATCGCGTTCGCTTCGACACAGTCAGGGTTGAGCCTAACTACATCAAGTATACATCGTTTACGGCAAGGACTACCAGGGTATCTAATCCTGTTTGCTCCCCTTGCTCTCGCGCCTCAGCGTCAGGTTTAAGCTAGAAAACCGCTTTCGCCACCGGTGTTCCTCCACATATCTACGCATTTCACCGCTACACGTGGAATTCCGTTTTCTCCGCCATACCTCAAGATTGGTAGTTTCAAATGCAGCTCCGAGGTTGAGCCTCGGAATTTCACATCTGACTTACCAACCCGCCTACGCGCCCTTTACGCCCAATAAATCCGATTAATGCTTGCACCCTCCGTATTACCGCAGCTGCTGGCACGGAGTTAGCCGGTGCTTCTTTACCTGGTACCCTCAAATTGGCATACTATTAGCACACCTCTCTTGTTCCCAGGCGAAAGAGCTTTACAACCCGAAGGCCTTCATCACTCACACGGCGTCGCTTCGTCAGGCTTGCGCCCATTGCGAAAAATCCTCGACTGCAGCCTCCCGTAGGAGTCTGGGCAGTGTCTCAGTCCCAATGTTGGCGGTCAATCTCTCAATCCGCCTAGACGTCTTAGCCTTGGTGCGCCATTACCACACCAACTAGCTGATATCGCATGAACCTCTCTCTTACCGCAAGGCTGCTTTCACAGTCCCCAACTTTGATGACTACGATCTTCCCATAGTCACCTCATTCGGTATTAGCGGCCGTTTCCAGCCGTTATCCCCAGGTAAGAGGCAAGTTATTCATGTATTACTAACCCTTCCGCCACTAGATCGCAAGTTGCCCTACGATCTCGTTCGACTTGCATGCCTCATCCACGCCGTCAGCATTCAATCTGAACCAAGATCAAATTCTCAAAAAAGAATTTGAGTTGATATATAAAAAAATTAACTTCTTAGACAGGCTTATAGAGTATGTTTCAACTCTATTTGCACAAGCTTCTTTGCTTGCACGTCACTTCTATTCTACTGTCAAAACAACCTGCACGGTTCGGAGACCATGCTATTCCCTAGAAACACGTTTGCGTTATAGAGAAGCCAACAACATACAAAAAGCCGTTCTTTTCGCGCAATGCTTTTTGAAAAAATCTTCGAAATTTGTGAATTTACCCTCGTAAAACGAGGTAGCTTCCGATGCCCGCGAGGTAGCCGAGAAGGACTGGAAATGTCGCTTTTTTAAAGTAGGTAAAGAAGCTAACCCTTTCCATTCCCATTAGAGCGATACCTGCAGAGGATCCGATCAGCAGTAGGCTGCCGCCCGTCCCGGCAGCGTACGCGATCATATGCCATAGAGAAGAATCCATCGGATAGTCTGTCAACGAGTACATTCCCATAGTAGCGGCTACCATGGGGACATTGTCGATGACGGAAGAGACTAGACCTATTAGGGTTGCGAGCATCGCCTCACTGGGAATCACCCTGCTCAAAAAATTTTCAAATCGATCCAAAAGCCCCGCTGTTTCGAGTGCATTCATACTGAGAAGCACCCCCAAAAAGAACAGGATGCTAGCGGTATCGATTTTTGTCAGAATGAAGGGAACTCGGAGGTGTTTTCTCTCTTCGTATTTGTGATGCAAAAGATCTGTCACAAGCCAAAGAACGGCAAGGGAAGCAAGCATTCCCAAAAATGGCGGAAGCCCAGTCCAGGCATGAAAAATCGGAACAAAAATTAATCCCGCAATCCCTAACCAGAAAGTTAGACGAGCCCCGGGCTCCTCCTTTAACTCCCTATGCCCATCTGCAAGGGGTGTGATATGCCCTTTTTCCAAGAAAGAAAAGATGCAAAGCGGCACAAGAAGCGAAATGAGACTGGGAAGAAAAAGTGCTTTTATCACGCTGACCGTTGAGAGCTGACCGTCGATCCAGAGCATGGTGGTGGTGATATCGCCGATTGGCGTCCACGCTCCCCCAGCGTTTGCAGCGATTACCACTAGGCATGCTGGGGCTATTCTCTCTTCAAACTTGGGAATCATTTTGCGCAGTAGAGAGACCATCAAAATCGTCGTTGTTAGGTTATCGAGGAGAGCTGAAAGAAAAAAAGCGAGAATGGAGACGGTCCACAGCATCCTTCTTTTCGATGTTGTATGAATGAGATCCACGAGAATTTTAAATCCCCTATGCGTATCGATCAGCTCAACAAGGGTCATAGCCCCTAAGAAGAAAAAGATAATTTGCGAAACTTTTGAAATATGCGTCTCAAGATGCTTTAACGCGCTGGGGATCGCCTCACCCGTGACGAGAAAATAGATCAACCAGCAAGCAACTGCCACGAGTAGCGCAATCGCGGTCTTATTGACCTTGACATAATACTCCAAAATGATGAGCAGATACCCAACGGCAAAAACTCCTAAAAGAAGAAGGCTCACAGTCCATTCCATATGATTCTGACACTACTTGGTCAGCAAAAATTGCGGAATCAAAAATGTGCAGAGGAGAAAAAAGACGATCAGTATCGGAAGTCGTATCTTGAGATGGATCTGTTCTCTTGTTCGCATATTGAGAGAAGAGAGAAGAACGGCGAAAAAATTCGCCAGGAGAGCTGCCACCGTGGCGTCTTTCATCGGAATACAAAGCTCGAGGGTCTGCAAAGAAAACGGAAAAAGAATAAGCAGAACCATCAGCGCTGGAAGAAACAGAGCCAGAAAGTAGATCACAAGCATGAGACAAGCCATGAGGAGAAAGGGGCTCTCTCCAAAAAGTCCAATAAGTAGCTGCGCCGCGTGACCTGGGATGGTCGTCTGTTCAAGTGCGCTCTGAAAAAAGAATCCCGCAAAAGCGCAAGTCCAGAGATCTTTTGGGATGTGTCGCACCCAGTCGCGCCAAGAGCTCACTTGCAGAGTCCGATCGAAGAAAAATTCTTTCAGAATTGAGACGGCGACAAAAAAGAAGAGAATCGTCAAAAGAATCCCGTCAGTGAGATTCTCCATGAATGCTTTTGCAGGTGTGATCCCGACAAGGAGAGTTGTTGCTCCTCCGAAAAAAAAGATGAGATCTCGCGAAATCTTTTTAACAAAGACCGAAGCGGTGAGCGTCGACGCAAAAATGATCAGTACAGCTGCTGTCTTCCAGTCCATTCAGTGTTTTTAAGAGAGCCCGGCTTGGACAATATCGTGCATGCGAATGACCCCCACCACTTTTTTCTCCTCCAAAACGGGGACAACCATCACCCATCTTTTCGGATCCTTCTGCATGATCTTCATTGCTTCCCATGCGAGGATGTTTTGGGGCACCGCGATTGCCGATTGTGTCATCAAGCTCTCCATCTTTCTTTCTAACACAACTGCCCCTTGATTTTGCAAGGCCCTTCTTAAATCTCCGTCCGTAAAGATCCCTTTCAGCCCCTTCTCTTCATCGACAACAATCAAACAGCCACATTTTTTATTGGTGAGCTCGACAAGAACATCTCCGAGAAGGTCTTGAGGTTTGCAGAAGGGTATGCGCTCTCCTGCGATCATCACATCGGAAACAGAGAGCATCATCTTCTTTCCGATAGACCCCGAAGGATGGTTTAATGCGTATTCATTCAATGAGAATCCCTTTGCCCTCATCAGCGCAACGGCAAGCACATCTCCAAAAATAAGCTGCACCTGCGTCGATGTGGTGGGCGCTAGATCAAAAGGGCAGAGCTCTTTTTCAACTGGCAGGTGTATGCTGAGATCACACTCTTGAGCTAGACGACTCTGCGGATTGGAAACGATGGAAAGAATTTGCGTTTTACGGCGTCTGACAAATGGAACTAGAGAGAGGAGCTCTTCCGTCTCACCGCTCTTGCTGATTAAAATTAACAGATCGTTTTCGGTCATTACACCGAGATCGCCATGCAAAAAATTGGTCGGCGGAAGATAGAGCGCTTTTGTACCTGTTGAAACGAGCGTTGTTGCAATCTTCTCGGCAATGATCCCGCTCTTTCCCACGCCTGTGAAGACGATAAGCCCTTTGCACGCAAGACACGCCTGCAAAAAAGCTTCTGCTTTTTTGACATCGATCTTCTCAAAGAAGGCATTAAGATAGCCGCGCTGCTCGGCAAAAAGTTCTCGAAACATGTTCCAGGACTATAGAGGAATGGATAATTAGCTTGAAGCCTTCAAAAAAATATCTTAAACAAAGGCTATGAATAGGCGGAACAAAGAACTCTCTGAATTTTGTGATAAGCCTAAAGACATGTCGGGTGACACGGCACTTCGTGTCCGTGTCCCCAGCGACCCCCTTGCGCCTTACCTCGCTTTGAAAAATTCCGTCCTCGTCGGGGGGGTGTGCACAGCACTACCCCCCGCGCCCTTACGGGCTCTCCTGCGGTGGAATTTTTCTGTGCGATCTGAGTCGGCAGGCTGCTCGCGCGCTCACCTCCCCAACCTGTCGGTTGGGTCCCCTCCTCGCGTCGTCTCGCAGTGCCTGGTAAAATCCTCGAAGACAGTGTTTGGAAATTTTCGCCCCGCTCTGCGAGACGACGCGAGAAAAGGGCCCCGCGCCGAGACGTTAGTCCCGCG